>Ga0209403_10000848_pt1 | contig 42301 bp, 56 predicted proteins | sample ArcticOcean_MG_C_8_FD_187440 | JGI IMG/M metagenome (GOLD analysis project Ga0209403, IMG submission 187440) | Marine microbial communities from western Arctic Ocean - ArcticOcean_MG_CB11_86 (SPAdes) (version 2) | ecosystem: Environmental > Aquatic > Marine > Oceanic | place: Arctic Ocean... | reverse complement strand
TACTACTTGGCATTAATGTATGTATATCTTCTATATTATATTCTTTACCATTTGTAGCAGTAAACTTTTCTGGTAAATTATCCCATTGTCCTTTAGGTATCTTACCCATATGTGACATAGTTTTAGTACCTGGTACTATTTCAGGTACTACTCCTTCTAAATCACAATAATCCCATTGGATGTACTCGTCTATATCATCCACTTGAACTAATGGTTTAGTTCGTTCCATACTATGTAATTGTCCTGATGGGAATCTCATTCCCAATTCTCATTTTGTGGTGCTCTTGTACCATCTATCATAGGTCTATTCAATTCCATACCTAACATTGTTTGTGCTTCTTCACTCATCATATCTGGAGTCCAAGGTGGATCCCAAACCAATTCTACTTCACACTTTTTTATTTCTTTTATTTCTTCAACTCGTGTTTTAACATTATTTAAAAATTCTGGCCCTACTGGACAAGAAGGTGTAGTTAATGACATTGTTATATGTACTAAACCTTTTCTCTCAAACAATTCCGTACCTATATTATACACTAATCCTAAATCCCAAATGTTTTGTGGTATCTCTGGATCATATATTGTCTTACAAACATTCTCTATTCTTTTTTCTATTGTCATTATTCATCTTTCATCATTCTTACGGCTTCGGCAAACCCCCTCAATCTTTGACTTGATATGTGTCCGTCTAATCCTAATCCATCTATCAAATCTTGTCCACTATAACTATCAATTGAAGATTTAGGTTCACCATTAAATACTTCCTCTAATAAATATAAGAGACCTGAAATGATTAACGAATCTGATACAGTATTTATTTGAATTGGATCTTTATTTAATAACTTTATCCACGCATTAGAAGTACAACCATGTATGAAATTTTCTTCTACTCTATCTTCTTCGGGATAATTCTCTTGAGATTCTTTTCCCAAGTCAACAAGATAATGTAATCCCATTTGACTATCTGGAAATGATTCTAAAATCTCTTTTATTTCATCTATCTTATTTTTTAACATCTACAATTTTACTACCAGATTTAATTATTTGTTCTAATGCATTTTCATTTAAGCTCATTGATTCATAAGTACCTTCAACTGTTTCATGTGAAAGGGTATATTGCCATTCTCTACCGTATCTAAAAGTTTTTTGGGCAACTCTCCACTCTTTGTTGTTTATGTTTATTGTATGTCCTATTCTATTTATAGGAGTTTCTTTTTTCCATGCCATTAGATTTTTAGTTTATTTCTGATATCGTAACAAATTGTAATTCATATTGAGTTAATAAATATTCAAGTACTTGTTCAAAATGTAAATAATTTTCTTCTGTCCACACATTCTTATTATGAACTCCATTAATATGTGATTGAAACATAAATGTGTTTCCATATAAACTCAAACTATCTGGTTCATTTATTCCATCTGCTCCCTCAAAAAAATAACAACCCCAACTAATTCCATTATTTATCTCACTATGTCCTGCAACCCAATCAAAATAATTACTAATTGCATCCGCATTTTGTTGATTCACTCCCCAACCTGGTGCTCTGAATCCTTTAGGTTTATATCCACATTTTTCCCACAAATCTAAACTCTCTTGTATTCTCTGAATTGACTCACCATAATTTAATTCAAAAAACTCCATCTCACCAATACCCTCATTTTGACAGGCGTGATAATGTCCGTGATTAGATAATTCAATATAGTCTTTTGATTTCCAAAAATCTACAAATTCTTTTGTAAGTGGATACTTACCGTGATAATTACTTGGAATAAATAAATTAAACTTTACTCCAAATTTCTCATTAAGAGTATCTAAATACTCTATTTGAATATCACCTTCAACTCCCCAATCTTTTTCTGGATGTACATCATCTATTGCTATCACTACATTACTTTTCATAATCTCTAAATACATCCTCCCAGGTATAAGTATATCCTTGTTTATCATAACTAAAAGCATTTGATTGTGACATTTTATCTGCATTTTTAAACCAATATTGTTGTCGTCTCATACGAGTCATATCCCCATCTTCAAAATCCTGCCCTTTAATATACATTCTTTTGTTTGGTAGTTTTCTATTATGAACTAATAATATATTCTTTATAATATATTGTGGTAATTTTCCTTGAAAATGAGAAAAACATCTATTTAGAAATGCTGTATCTTCGTGTACAAAGAATACACTCTTCGGTATATTAACTCCACTACGAATTACTTCTGAAGAAATTACTAGCCCACACCCATTAAACTTTAACTGATCTGTAGTTTGTATATCTAAATCATCTACCTTATCGTTTATCTTATCCATTTCTTTTTGTGACATAATGTATCGTAAACTCCACCAATTTTCTGTATCCATTTCTGTAAATGGCTTATCTGTAAAATCTGGATGTTCTAATATTTTCCAAGTATCATCCCACATTTTACAAGTACTGAAAAATCCAACATACTTTGGTGTATCAGATACTACTGCACTGTGTAGGTTATCTAATATTTCCCAAGTTTGTGTTGGTATCAATGCATCACTCTCTCCCCACATCAACACATCAACTTCATCACAATACTTTTCATTGAATTCTCTACGATAGTCAGCGATTGTATAAATATTTTTTTCTTTAATATAAAAATCTACTACTATATCATTAGATAAGTGTTTTTTTACAAAATTACTCATTTTTCCAATTATACTATTCATATCGATTTTATCTTTGTCTAACTGTTCTAATCCTTCGTTGATATTAAGACAAAAATCTACTATAACATTCTCTTTATTTTGTATGTTCTTCAATGATTGCTTTACACTATTAATATACTCCTCTATAATATCAATTTCATAAAACTGAACTAAACATCCGATAGCAAATTTATTATTTAGTAACATAATTCTCCTTTACTAAGTTCCATACTTGTTTCATCAAATCATTCCGTTCTGTTTTTTCAAATCCATTAAAATGCCATACCCAACCTACTTCAGAAATTAATGGATTCAATACTCCTCTTAAATGTAATTGAGTTAAATTAAATCGCTCATCTAAATGTACCAAATCAAATTTACTATCTCTTATCATATAATTAATGGGTGTTTGGTCTGAACCCTTTTTAACCGTTTTATGTTGTCTTGTTCTTAATTCCTCTTCATTCTTGTAATAAAAATCTGTAACATCTTTACAAAACTCTTTGTGTTTCTTGTTCATCACAATAAAACCGCAATTAAAATAACTTGTCCAATCAAACTTAACATCGGGCCATAAATCTTGATACCCCTTTATACTATTATGTGTCCATTCTATATAAAATCTATCATGTATTGCCCCAAACTCACCACCTGCCGCCTCAAAGAAATTAGGACAATCCCAATGAATCATTGTATCAATATCAACTAATGCTACATTTTCATATTCTATATTATTAGCATCCAACACATCAAATACATGCCATCTTTGCCAAGTAGGTTTCATTCCTACACCTTCTCCATAAACACCACCACCAGTAGGTCGTAACTCTTGATCTAAAATAACCAACTCAACATCATTTTTATCACACCAATATCGCCAAGTTTTAAAACACCATTCTTTATAATCACAAAAGTCTGGGGCCTTTTCTAAACAAGTCATAAATACTATATTTTTACTCATAATACCACTCATTATCATATTTTACTATGACACCTTCCGAATCCATAAGAGGTTTATTTAAACTTCTAACTTCCCCCTTTGAAATTCCAATTTCTTTAATAATGTTAAATCCTTTTGTTTCATTTTCAAATTTATCTACTGCTGCCTTAACTCCACCATCATGATAATATTCTCCAATTCCATAATCATCAAAAATAAAATATGATTCTTTATTTGAAATATTACAACAATTAATTATATCACTATATACATTCTGAAAATCGTGGACACAATCTATAAAAAATATATCAAACTTTTCCTTTAAATTCCACCCACCCTCATATAGATTTTTTTGAATATAAGTAATATTATTCCTATCGTGATTTAACTCTCTTGCCATTCTTAAATTTGGTTCTTCTCTCCAATCCATAGTAACAACTTTATTAAATATAAAAGATAATACTCTGGTTGTATGTCCGTGATTCGTACCACATTCTAATAACTTTTTATCCTTAAACTCATCAGTATCAAAAAACTCAATTATATCATTTTTGAATTTGATAGTTGTTGTTTCTTTATATTCTCTTTTTCTTGGAATATTTTCAAAAATATTTGGTTGAACTTCCATAATTATTCAATGCCCTTATTCATCTTCTATCCATATGTTTATCTTATATCTTTCTGACCATTCACTATGACCTTCACAACCTCTTGTCTTAAATTGTTGTATCCAAAATTCAAAATCATCTACCGTTGGAACTTCTAATATAGCTGGATACGGATATTGAGTATTACTAAAGTATTGACCATAATGTTCCTGTATCTGGTCATTGATATATTCTGCTAATTCTGTAGTATCAATCATAAAAACCTATCAAATCTACCCTTTTCATACAAATCCAAAACCCCTCGCCGAAAACTCTCAGGAGAAACGTGAGAATTTGAAAAAAGTCCTCGTTCACCCTCAATACAAAATTTACTAACTCTATAATTTGGTGATAAAAATCTAATTCTTGGATATAAATTATTATTTTCTATGTATTTCATAAATTGCACACACTGCATGTTCCAATTTTGCATTATAGCATCACCATAACCCTTAGTACTCGTATTATTTAAACGTGCCTCCATATCACAACCACTAAAATCAAACTTACCACCCAAGTCATCCATAACTTTACGTTTTATAAATTCAAAAGAACCTCTAATCATACCTCTACCTTGTGGACAATTATTAGATAAAACTAACCAATTATCTTTATAATCTACTTCACTTCTAACATAATTACCAACATCACCATTACTATATAATTTTGTAAGTTTATTTCCTAAAACTAAATCCAATAAATCATCACGAATTATAAAATTATCATCACCAGATAATAAAAACATATCGTAATCTGTATAATCATAATCTTCAGCCCATTGATTATATACTCCCCAATCTCCTAACGTGTTTGGTTTTTCTATATATTTCCACCCATAACTCTCAATTGATTCTATTGTTGCAATATCTTTATAATAAAAACAATTTAATAACTCTAAAAGATTATCACTCCCAACTTTTAAATCCTTTTCTCCAATTGCATACTTTGGGTTTCTATGTGATATACAAAAATAATCTACTTCCCAATCATCTGGTACTTTTTGACTTGGTAATTGTTTATAAAAATAATCTGAATAATGCCACCCACAAACTACAACTACTAATTTTTTCATTTAATATCCTATAACCTTTGAAATACAGTTTTTTTCTGTATGACCATAAACACATTCTATCTCACAATCCACTTCGGTTATCGGTTTTTCATTTCTTCTAACATTAATCTCATCTCTAACTTTAGAACCACCACAAAAATATATGCTTACTCCATTTTCTACTGATTCTCGTATAATCGGATGATTAAATATTTCACTCAATTTATCTCCATCATTATCAATATCAATAAAACACATATCAAATTTGTGTGGAGTATCAAACCAATCAAATACTCTACCAACTTGATGTAACTCAACATAATTACCAAGATTATAACTATTCAAATGATTTTTAACTCTATCTAAATTATTATCAGCAATTTGCCAAATTTGATTTGATTTATATGAATCATAAGTATTCACTACAGAACTATATCTTGGAAGAACTGGTCGTGGTGTATCTCTTACTCCCATTGCAAGTGCACTTGTAACATAACCAAATCCAGTACCAAACTCTAAAACATTTGTTGCCTTATTTGATATTACTTCATCATAAATAAATCTTAAAAAATCTTGTGGATATCCACCCCATTGATGTTTAGTATTACCATCATTAATTTCTTGAAAAGACATTATATAAATTCTTTTACTTTATCAATTATATATTCCATCTCAAAAAAAGATAGTTTTTCATTCATTGGTAAACTTACAGTTCTCTTCTGTATTTTTTCAGATTTAGGACAGTTATATTTTATTCCGTTATTATAGATTTTATTTAAATGTAAAGCAGAATAATGTACTCCACAAACTATTCCTACTCTTTTCATATTTTCAATAAATTTTTGATTATCTAAAACTTCTATTCTGTAAAGATGTTTACTTGAATTTTCATAACCTAATTCTCTATTATAAGTATTAGTTAAAAGTTTCAACACTCTCATTTTTTTCTCAAAGTATTTAAAATTATTAAGTAAAATTTGTGCCTGAATAGAATTCATATACATTTTATATCCTGGAAATGAAATTGTCCTTTCCCAATTATTATTTGCAAATGTAGTACCATTCAAAATAGCCTCTTTAAACCATTTATACTTCTCATAATCATCTGTTACAATCATACCACCATCAGAACCACCAAGAGGTTTAGTGGGATAGAAACTGAATATCATTAAATCATTTGAATTACATTCTTCTCTAAATTGATTTCTTTGAAATTTTTGTGCTGAATCGACTATCTTATAATCTTCAAATTCGTGTAACACGTAAGAATGACCAACCCAATCAACATCATCCACAAACTCTATCGAATTCATAAAACCACAAGTTAATACTGCATTAGCAACTACTGGTGGTATCATACTTGGAAGTTTAACTGTCATACGTGTCATACAATTAGGTTTTTTTTCTAAAAGTGATAAAAATATAGCATTTGTAGCACTATTGATAGAACAAGCATATTTTGCTCCAACATAATTTGCTACTTTCTCTTCAAACTCTTTAACATTTTTATCATGTAGTAGATTTGAAAATTCAGATGTATCTATTTGATGATTATTAACATTAAATAATTGTATCATTAATAACCTTTTTAAGTTTTGTTGTATTCATAGAACAGTCTGTTGCCATATTCACATCAGATATCTCTGATAAATAATTAAATCCAATATCAGGATTTTCTTTTTTTACAAACTCATAAACAAATTGTGGTTCACCACCAACATTAATTATACCTGTTTCGTCTAACAATTTTAAAGTAATCTTAGCTGCATCATCTGTATACATATAACTTTTTTTCATATCTTTCAAAGCCTTTGGATGTGGAAATGGGTTCGTAGTCATAGATAATCTTAATATCAAATGATTATCATACATTTGTACAGAACACTCACCACCACCTTTCGTATGTGTGGTTTTATATCCCAAAATTTCTAAAGCCTTAGCTAAACTCTTAGTGCCTGTTTTATTATATCCCAGTACAAATATTTTACTCATCACTTTCTCTAACAGTAAATTTTAATTCTACATGCTTTTTGCCATCAACTGTACCCACCCCAATAAGCTTATGAATCTTACCGATACTTTTCAATTTAACAACTTCAATTTTTAACTGGTCACCTGGAATTATTTTTTCATAAAATCTCATATTATCAACCTTAGCTAAATATGTTACTGTCCCTAATAAAATATCTGCTACCTGTCCAATAACTTCTAAAATTATACTTCCAGGTAATATTGGTTCATTATCAATTATATGATCCCTAAAACACGGTTCATTTATTGTAACATTTTTTAATGCTATAATTTTATTGGAACTTTTATCTAATACTCTATCTACTAATTTCATCTGATCCATATTTATCTATCCGAACCCCAATATGACCGTACATCTAATAGTTTTTTGGATGGTGTGAGAAATGAATGTTCTTCACCGTGTTTAATTAACTTTTCACAAAATTCACCGTTACCACCTATTAATAATATATTCATTTTAGACACACTTTTATTTTATCACAAATAAACTTTAAATCATCATCAGTTAATCTCGCAGAACCAGGTAGGTTCACTCCCCTCTTCGAAACATCATAACTTACATGATTAAGAATTCTATTATTTTCCAATCCTTTAGAGAATGGTGGTAATTGAGATAACGGATAAAAGAACGGTCTGATAGGTACATCTAACTTTTTCATTTTTTCTATAAAAATCTCTTTATCTATATTATGTGATTTTCCAATTACCATAGCAGTAATCCAAGCACCATTTTCAACTATATCTGATTGCTCATTGAATCGTAAATCTGGTATCTCTGATAACTCATTTTTATAAAACTCTAACTGATATACTTTTCCACCAACTAACTCATCTATTCTTTGAAACTGTGCATATCCAAGTGCTGCCTGTAAATTAAATGGCATATATTTATAAGTTACCTCTTCATTAAAATACATTTTAGTATTAGGATTTCTCATATGAGGTGGTAGTGCACCATCTCTTCCGTGATCTCTCCATATCATACATTTCTTATAAAGTTCTTCATCATCTAACAACAACATTCCACCCTCACCTGTAGTTAATGTTTTTGTTCTATGAAAACTAAATACTGAACCAATTCCGAATTTACCTGCTCTTGTACCATTATATGTAGAACCCAAAGACTCGGCTGAATCTTCTATTAAAGGAATATTATACTCTTCTGAAATTTTAACTATCTCATCCATATATGGCATATTACCAAATAAATCAACAACTATAATAGCCTTTGTCTTATCGGTTATATTATCTCTAATTGATTTAGGATGAGAACACCAATTTTTTCTATCAATATCACAAAATATTGGAGTTCCCTTTAAATATGTGATTGGTGCTGCAGATGCAATCCAAGTACATTCTGGAACTATAACTTCATCTCCCTCACCAATACCCAAACAACTTAAAAGTAAATGAATAGCTGAGGTACAATTTGGTGTCATAATTCCAAATTTTCTATCGTGATACTCTGCAAATTCTGATTGGAACTTTTCAACATAATAATATGGTTTTTCGTACCAACCAGTTTTCATAGCATCAACCACAACATCAATTTCGTATTGAGTTATATCAGGCCCTGCCATATCTAAAACTCTACTCATCTTTATTCTCTTCTACATTAAGTCTAACCTTATATTTCTTACCATCTAAATAAAAATATGAACCCCCAGATTCACCAAAAGTTCTGGCTCTTATAATGTTAATTAAATCTATTGCCTTATATTTTTTATCTAATTCTATTTTTGAATGTTTAAATAATTCTTTTGAATAATGAAATGAACCTTTTGTATTATCAACAGAAGTTTCTATATAATTACCATCTAAAATTCTCTGAAAACTATCTTTAAATAAAGTTATAGTTTCTTCCATATTTTTCTCATATAAACTATCACCTGTATCTGTAATATCAAAATCTATTTTCTTTTGAAATAATACTTTACCTTCATCTATATTTTCATCAATAAAATGAATAGAAGTTCCAGCCTGGTTACCATCTACAATAGACCAATAATATGGATGCATTCCCCTGTTATATGGAAGATAACTCGGATGTAAATTGATAAAACCTTTCTTAACAGATTTTAAAGATTCACTCTTTACTATAGTTGGAAACCATAACATAAAAACCAAATCTATTGATTTTTCTTTGTTTAAATTTACAAACTTTTCACTATTAATGTCAAGTCTTTTTTCTACTTGTATATCATTTGTTTCACATAGTTTTATTATATCATTTTCATATAAATCATCATAAGTAACAACATATTCTATTTTAGTTTTCTTTTTTATGATATATTTTAAAAGTTTATAACCAACTACATTAGATGCAAATATACCAATTTTCAATGATTTATTTTGTAACATTCTTTAACTTTTTAAACTCTTCATAGTTGTTTATATAATCTTCTTGATTATACTTAGAATTTGCCAAAACTAACAAAACCGAATCTTCTGTTAAGTATTTTTGTTCATCCCATATCATTTCAGGAATAAATAACCCTTGTTGTGGTGATTCTAACAAATATTTTCTTCTATGTTCTCCATCATCACAAGTAACTTCGACTTTACCACTAACACAAATTAATAATTGTTGAGTATCAAAATGTGAATGTTGTCCTCTAATTTCAGTATCTCTTACACCATAAACATAAAATACCCTTTGTATTGTAAACGGAACATCTCCATTCGATTCAATTGGAACTAAGTTACCATCATCCTCAATAATAGTTCTCATATTATAAAATAAAATGTCCTTTAATGTAGTATTTCTCTCGATATGATTCATTTATTTTTAACTCCCCAATCTTCTCCAAAATCACCAACTCTAGCCCTTATCTCATCTTCAGGATTATACTTATCTGTCAAATAATATAATAATATAGAATTAGGTTCTAATGCCTGATAGCCATGATAAATACCTGGTTTTATCTCAAGAACTCTCGGATTTTTATCAGATAAATATTCCCATTCAACATAATCAACCCCAACTGGAGTTGGATCCTTATCTTCATGAATATATATTTCTTTAGCCAAACCTACTTTAAACGAACCTTTTAAACAGCACCAATAATCAGTTTGAATATTATGTTTGTGCCATGCCACTATATGTTCTGTACTATTAACATATGAAACATTTATCTGTCCATCTAATACATCAAATACATCAAATAATCTCTGTGCTCTATCATCCTCGTGATAATCCATATTTTTCTCCTTATGAAAATACCATTACTTCTGGTACATGAGTTATAAATTTTCCACCATTCTCTACAAATTCTCTTTCTTTGTCGGCTATAACTTCTTTAAAATTCCAAGCCCCAAGGAAAGCATAATCATAATCATTGAGATTTACTGACTTTCTATCTACTACTGATATTTGTGAACCAGGTGCTAATAAACCCTGTTTATCTGGTGTCGTATCGGTAATACATTCTATTAAATCACTATTAATACCACAATAATTAAATACAGTTGTAGATTTAGATGTTGCTCCAATACTTAAAACTTTTTTATTAGATTCTTTCAAATTTAAAAGTAATTTACATAAATCTTCTTTAGATTTTTCAACTCTTTCTGCAAATATTTTATAAGTTTGAAATTTATCTATCCCAAATTCTTTCTCTTGTTGTAAATTATCTCTTACACCCTCATCGGGTAATAAATCTGTTGGTATACTTGAATGTCTTACATAAATTCTATTAGAACCACCATGAACTGAAAGATTATCTACTCTAAATAATATTAAACTATTTTTTCTTAAAATTTTATCTAAAGCTGTGACTGAAAATATATGTGCATGTTCATCATAAATTTGATCATAAGAACCTCGTTCTAACATTCGTAATAATGATGGATCCTCAAATACAAAAATACCCTTTTCAGACAATAAATTTTTAACTGAACTAAAACAATCATCTAAATCTTGTATATGACAAATACAATTTGCTGCATATATTAAATCCATCTCTCCATGAGTAGTTTTAATTTCCTCTGATAATTTTTTATTCCAAAATGAAGTATAACTATGATATCCCATATAAGAAGTTTTCTGTGAAAAGTTTTCACATGGTTCTACACATACAGAATTATTACTATCAAAATTAGATATAAAAGAACCATCATTAGAACCTATTTCCAAAACCTTAGTTGGATTAAATTCAGATTTTAATAAGTTAGCAGTTTCTTTGAAATGTGTTACCATAGGTACAGATAACGAAGTATTATATTTATACTCATCATTAAACATTAATTCTGGTTTTACAAAATCTTTTAATGATACTAATGTTGTATCCTCATCAAATACAACTTTCAAATCAAAGAAAAACTCATCTTCAAGTTCATCCAAACTTAAAAAATTATTTGCAATAGGTTGTTTACCTAAATCTAAAAACTCTTTTTTCATAACATTTTTCGTAATCCCTCATCTATAGATATAAACTCGTAGTTTGAAAATAACAATTTAATTTTACTAATATCAGGTTGCCTTCTTTGAGTATCATATTCTCTTGGTGGAAGAAATTTAGGATTAAATTCTTTACCAACTGTTTCATGTACTTTCTCAGCGAGTTGTAAAATTGTTATCTGTTCATCATTACCAATATTTAAAATTTCATCGTCTACTTTATCAGATTCAGCCATATTAACTGCTAATCTTTTATGATCATCCACATGACAGAAACTACGAGTTTGAGAACCATCACCTATTAATGTAAATTCTTTCTCATTTGTTTTTCTAAAAAATTCTGGTACAACTTGTCCATATTTAGTATTATCCATTCTTTTACCATAAGTGTTAAATGGTCTAAGTATTATATATTTTGAATTACTTTTCTTACACCAATATTTCACATAAAATTCACCAATGGCCTTTGATGATGCATAACTATCTCTATCTGAAAATACATTTAACAATATTGGTTCAGATTCTTTTGTGGGTAATGGTGGATTATCTCCATAAATTTCTGATGTAGAGGTATAGATTACCTTTTCAATTTTTCCGTTTAACTTTGCACTTTCCATAACATTTTTAGTTATATCAATATTATCGTTAAATACTTGATATGGTTTATCATAAAAATGCTCTGTACCATTTATAGCAGCATAATGAAATATTGTATCTATCTTATTGTCTCGTAAAATAGATAGTGGTAAACCTATCACCAAATCTTGTTCATAAAATTTAAAATTTTCATGTTTTGGTAAATTTTCTTTTTTACCTCTAAAAAAATTATCTATTCCAACAACATTGTAATGTCTGCTTAACAATTCATCACATAAATGACTACCTAAAAATCCAGCAACTCCTGTAACTAATACATTTTTCATATTTCTTTTCTCATTCCCTCTGGTACTTTAACTATAAACTTATTATTTTCTTCAACTATAGTTTTAAAAATCTCTAAATCTAATCCCAACTTATCTATTAAAAATGCCAATCCTTTAGTATCTTTCGGTAGACAAGTACCACCATATCCACCAAACTCCTTATTGACATTTAAATAATGACCTTCACCAACTCCATGAAAGAGAAATGCATCTTTTACTACATCATAATTGGCACCTAACTCTTCACATAATCTATAAAAACTATTAGCAAAAGTAATTCTTAAAGCCTTATAATTGTTACTAAAGTATTTTACCAATTCAGCCTCAAGAGGATTTACTTTAACGATATGTACAGGTAAATCTCCGTGTGCTTCTTTTATTATATTAAATGCATCTTCATCTTCTGCACCAATAACTAATATATTATGATTATAAATAAAATCCTGTGTTGCACATCGTTCTCTCAAAAATTCAGGTACAAAATATAATCTCAAATTTTTATATTTTTCTCTAAATATTTTATTCGTACCAGGTTCAACTGTACTTTTAATTGCAAGAATACCTTTATACTTCAAGTCATTTAAATCACCAACTACTTCTTCCACTATAGAAATATCACAAGACCCATCTTCATTAGAAGGTGTAGGTACAGATACAAAACATACTTCTGTATCTAAAACATCATCTATCTTTGTATAAAATTTTACATCATGATATTTTACTATATGTCCTATTCTTTCAAATCCATCTTTACATGCAGTTCCAACTACACCTAATCCAACGATCCCTATATTCATTTTTAAACTCCCCCTCGTTCTGAGGTTCTAATATTAAGAAATTCACCCTTATTATGATCTACAATTCCCTCAAAATCATATGGTGCTCCAGTTGCCCTTGATAATGGGCCATTTAATAAATTTAATTTTTCAGTAACAACATCAAATACCCAACAATCATCCCATCGTGGTTCATCAAAAACTTTACCACTAATATAATAATCCCAAAATGCATCAATAAATTCTTTTCCTCTTTTCTCAAGATTAAATACTATATGGCCAGTTTCAGTATGTACAGGTTTTCTATGTCTCGACAAAACATCATGTTCTAATGCAAAATTAATATAGTGTTCATCTATAGTGTATTCATCTTGATGTCCTGAATTTATTGGTGTTATATTACTATCTGCATCTAAAAATATCAACAATGGTGTTTTACATAGTTTTGATGCGTGTAAAATAGCAGGGGATTTTCTAAACCAATATATCGAGTTTTTAATCCAATATTCATTTGTAGTTGCATCTGTACTTGTTAAGGTATCACATATATTAAACTTAGAAGTTTTCAAAAATTCATCTAAATCTTCATATATCTCAAATAAATCAAAAGTATGATAATTTTTAGGAACATCTATACTTTCAAAATCTATAAATTGATTACGAATCTTTTTTTCAAATGAATTTTCGTGATAAAAATAATAATCTACATTTGGATAATATTTTTGAATACCGTCCCATAGTCCGTGATTCTTATCATAAAATAATCTTGTAGGTGCAGTCGAAACTATACTTACTTGTTCATTAATATTTTTCATCTATATACTTTCTAACCGTTTTTGCTGCAATTTTATCAGCTCTTTTACTTGGATGAGGATCATAAATAATTCTATTTTCTGGATGTTGCCACACCCAATAGTCTTCATTCATCCTATTTCTATATATTGATTTTATTTTCAATACACGTTTCATATTCTTTTCTACAAAATCTTTATACTCTAAATCATCACAATCTTCTTCTTGTTTACAGTAACCTGGTACTCCTTCAAATGTCCAACTACAACCTGTACATAATATCCTCATTTGTATATAAATGGATCCTTATATTTAGTTTTTTTAAATCTTATCCAAAATTTGATTTTTTTTATTATTTTTTTAATAAATTTAATCATAATACTTTTCATTTCCATTATGAATATCAATACTATCTAATTTATTTAATCCTAATACTTTTAATATCTCATTTAAATATTTTTCTTTATAAAGAATCATTGACTCATATGAAACTACAACATAATCTAAATAATATTTATTTATAAATTTAAATATTTTTATATACGATTTTTTAGTGTTAGTAAATGCCTTATCCATCGTATTAACGTGTGGTCTATAGCCCTTATTAAATCCTGAACTTGAAATTGAATACCAATCTCTCATAGTCACTACTACTTTTACCTCATAACCTAATTTAACTAATCTATCATACATAGCATCTGTATCGGGCCAACCAATTGAATCTTTAATTATATAAGGATAATCAGTATTATCCCATTTATGTGGATAACTTCTTCTCCACACAACTAAATCTTCAGTAGGATCTTCAAAATCTATTTTTTGTTCATGATTATCATTCCAAGTTTCTCCACTACAACCTGCTTCAATCAAACAATTAGTTACAAATCGAGTACATGATGATTCTGCCCCAAAAACTAAATATGCTATTTTTCCCAATTATTAGCCTCCTATTGTTATGTCAGTCATTTCTGAAAAAATGTTGTAAAGATAAAAACAATAATTTTCATACTGATACCCATTAACAAACTTTCTTCGAGAATTATCTATCACCTCACGATTTAATCTATCGAAATCTGATAGTACTTCATCTATAACTTCATTTAAATTTGACCAATCATAATTCACTGCAAAATAAGTTTCTTTATCTATATAGATATTTGGTTCTGTTAATATCATACTCATATCTGGTTTAATAATAATTGTACCTACATTTATACATTCAAAATCTCTAAAACAAACTTCACCCATTCCAAATGGTGAGATACAAACTTTTGAATCATAAAGATATTGAAAATATTGATCAGATGATAACTTCTCTTTTCTTGATTCAAATTTATCATCTAAAATTTCCCAAGCACCTTTTCTGTGTTCGGAGTATGGTATATCATTTCTAACTTTATGTTCATAATTTTCTTTATGTTCACCTTGATATATTGCACATACATCGTGAGATTTAATTGAATTTATAGGTGGCATTTTTTCTATTAATTGTGGATTTAAATTTCCAAGATTCCATCCACTTAATTTAAGTCTATCCCAATCCTTATCTTTTATATCATAACTTAAATTTAAATCACCACTTCCCCAAAACCATCTACCAAAATTATTTAATTTTTTATATTCTTCTCGTTTAAGTAATTGGTTTTTAAACAAGTATACTGCATTAGATTGTTCTAATACTTCTATCGAACCCATCAATGAAGTTGAATCAGAACCATCAAATAAAAAATAATCCCCATTATCTGTAATCTTATGTAAATTTTCTAATCCCCAATCAATACTATCTTGAAGTGGTAATTTCTTATTTATAAAATCATTCATACCTACAAATAAATAATCATAATCATCTGAATCAGTTATCTCTATACTATAGGTTTTTAAAGCTTCACTACACGACATCAAAACTCTAAAAGTAGGTTCATTTCTATCTTCCGTTGGATTTAAAACCTTTATCTTTATCATAAATAAGTGTCTGTAATTATTGCATTATAATATTCATTCTGTTGTATTTGTTTATGAATTGTTTTTGGGTGGTAAATACTCAACTCTTCATGAGGGGGTAAGTGTGCGTAAGTCTCACACCCAATAATATGTTCATGTACCTTACCTTCCCAACATATACTTTCTATATTTCTAAATACTCGTGGTTGATAATCTGGAAAGTTTACCCAACCTTGTTCTGATACTTTCCATCCCCATTTGTCTATATGTTCCTGTGTAATACCTTCAACTGTATTTACTCTTGGTATCCAAACTAAATCTACTTCATTCATTTCCAATATAGTATGTATTTGTTCCATTAATGTTACGTGTGGTAATTCATCTGCATCTAAATGAAATATATAATCTCCACTACACATCTTTTTAGTACAATTTTTTAACTCTGAAAAATCACCTTCAAAAAATGGGTAAGCTGTATGCCAATTAAACTCACCATTAACTGAATAAGTTCTTAAATATTCTTCTACACCTTTAGAACCATGCTTATGATCATATGTAATTACTATTTCATCTTGTAACTCTTTATGTTTTAATAAAAATGGTACTAATTTTTGTAACTCTATTTCTTCTTTACATACTGTAATGGCATAACTAACCTTCAACTACAACCTCTGTTCCTATAAGAATTTGTTTTTTCAATCTTTTTACGGTTTGTGGTGGTATTTTACTATAATTTTCATCTAAAAATACCCTACGTTTTCTACATTGTGCTAAATCATATGTTCTTAAAATATCTTGAGTACCTATCACTCTTCGTAATCTATTAAATATCTTAACAAATTCACCAGGGGTTACATCTTTTGCTCTTAAATCTCCAGATAACCCCTCGACATTTAACTGTTTTCCAGAATCTTGTCCTGCTTTATCTCGTATTACTGCCAAACCACCTAATAAGGTAATAACTTTCTGAATAACGGGTTTCATCACTGGTCTTTCTCCTTGTCGATGAAGTTGTAAACCTACAAAATATTTTTTCGAACCTTCTTTAGTTCGTTTAAGATACTTCCGATCAATAACAATTACCCACCTTTTAATTGCTCTCGATTCATTTTTACTTTTATAAATAAAACTTATAATTGATCCAGGTACCAGTCGATTCCAAGTAGTATTCTTCATTAGATATCCTTAACTACACCCATTAACTTTAATGCATCTAAAAATTCATACTGGCCAAATTCTTGTGCATTTTCAACATCCAATATTCTATCGTGTCCTTTATATTTTTCATCCTTCTTTTCTTTTTCTGTAAGTGGACGTGGTTGGGCTAATTTATAATTCCAATTAGTTTTGACTCCATCGGGATAAATTATACCTAACTCACCCATATTAACTATTGATGGATACCAAGTTATATCTCTTTCAATATCATAAAACTGTACTTCTCTCATTAACTCGGTTGCACCTTTGTTTGCTGTTTTTAATTCCTCTGAGTTTGTTTTATATGTAGAATTTGAAGTGAATCCACAACGAAAACACATAAAAGACGACCAATCTTTTTGTACTTCTTCAAAACAATGGTCATCATCAAAACAAACTGGACAAGTTATTACTTTTTCTGCCATTTTATTTACTCATCTTTTTTAATTTTGGTAATTTTAATTTCCCTACTTCTTGTTCTTGGTTACTACCCTTTCCTTCACCAATCTTTTTTAATTTTGGTAACTTCAAACTAACTTCTTTAGGAAGTGAATCTAATATTGGAGTTAATAGTTCATCTAAACGCCCCTTCATTTTTTCAAAAGAAAATGCCTGGGTATAAACTTTAAGTTGGTATGCTTTAACCTTATATTTCTTATAATTATTATATATATCCTTTAATATTTGAGATGCGACTTGATAATTTACTTGAAACCATTGAGATTCTCCTTCAAATATATAATCTTTTGGATATGCCTCTTTCGGTACTTTTACCAATGATCCAGGTATCAAACTACAATAACTTCCGTGTAAAAAATCTAAATGTCCACTCCAATTAGATGCTACAATTGGTTTACCACTTTGTGCCGCCTCTAATAATGGTCTACCGAATCCCTCACCATGTGTGAATGAAACATGAGCCTTTACTTTAGGATGATTATACATTTGATTCATTTGATCATCAGTAAAATCACCATGAATTAAATACACATTAGGAAGTTTTTTAGCTCTTATAGATGTTTTAATGGTTTTAATCTTATCAAGAATATCATTTCTATCAATAATAGAAAATCCTGCACCACTTGTTTTTAAAATCAAAGCTGGAGAATTGGATTGATCTTTAAATGTTTCACAAAAAACCTTAACTAACATTCCGGTGTCTTTTCTATCTTTTCCTAAACCTCCCTGTAACCAATGGCCTGTATATAGAAAACCAAACTCTTCGCTTACACTTTCAAATATTCTTTCCACTTCTTCATCAAACTCAGTAGTGGTTCTATATGTTTCATCAAATCCTTCAAATAAAGAATCTGAATCAACATTTAATTTTATGGGATGTTCTGTACCAGTCTTATCATCTTTTTTTGTAAACTCCGCACTTTTAAAAACTTGACTTGAAAATTCTGAAGTAAATATTACCTTATCCATTCTATTACAGCCATCTAACCATTGCGGTGAAGGTACAGATGCCTCTATTCCTGCAGTTATTCCAACATTTCTCTTACCAAGTGGTGTGAATTCATTTGGAATAACAATATGAATATGTAAATCAGGTTGTCTTGGTAGTTTTAATTCAGGTCCGGGTTGTAAAAGTTTACTTTTAATCTCTTGATGGTGTTTTATATCTTCAAGTGCATTTTTGGAAGTATTCCCCCAAGGCACTGAATTTATTAGTACATCATACTTATCTAATTCAATTAATGCTCTACAAATATCTCGTGAATGATTTCCATACCCACTCCTCGTTTCTACGGGAGCAGATACTAATACTAAAGGTTTGCTCATATATTCCTCATGCCTTATAAATGTTAAATTTTTCTCTTGGTGTCCACTTATCGAATGCCGTATCCATATGGTCTATGAAATTCTCACCCATCATTTTAGCACTCATCATGGCCTCATTACTCATTACAAACTCGTGTCCTTTTTTACCACACTCATCTCGTTTCTCTTTACCCATATCATACCAATATTTTATAGCTTCACCCGCATCTTCCCAATCACACCTATCATCAAAAATATACGGTGTTGGTATTGAACCCATTAATGCCCGTGTCTTTGGCCAAACTGGCTTTACCCATTCTCCATGTGTTAACCGAGAATTATTTTCCCAATCTTTCCAATTATGTAATGATTCTACTTCAAAATAATCTTTATAAGTTAAAAATTTATCATCAAGTTTGAATCCACATTGGTCTTGTAATCCACCCGTAACGTTTACTATAACGGGTGTTCCACTCATTAATGATTCACAAGTTCCTAATCCAAACCCCTCGTTACTTGCAATATTCATTGTTACATCTGATATATTATAAAGAAAATTCATTTGTCTACTATCTAATTTACCACCACTAAATACTATACTACATTCAGGTGCCATCTCCTTAATAAGTGCTGGTAAATCTGTTCCATGTTCATCTTGAGGTTGAGTATGCATTATATAACCAACTTTATCTCGTTTATCTTCTGGTACTTGTTCCCAAAAATGTTTAAATGCTAAAACACAATCTCCTGGCATCTTTCTACGAATATTTCTATTCACATACAATAGTGAAAATTCAATTGGTTTACCTTGAAAAATTTCATTTCTAAATTTATTCATTTCCATACGTTCTTTTTCATCTGTAATTGGATAGAAATATTTTTCATTTATTCCATGTGGAATATATGTAGAATCCCAATCGGTTCTTGGTTTAAATTGACAAACTTTATTAACAATATTTACAGTTTGTTTTGAAATGCTCATAATCAAATCACAACTTTCATAAAATGGCTCATTCCATCTTGGATAAGGTAAATCATCCCAAATATTATAATAAAATATAGGAATATTTTGTCTAATTTCATGTTCCATTTGATATAAAAATCCCCAAAATCTTGGGTCGGTGTAGTGTAAGATTGCATCTGGCTGTTCTAATCCTATTACTTCCTGTAAGAGATTTGTATTACCATAACCATCGACAGGATATATTTTTAAATATGCATCATCTATACCAGTTTCCTCACGAACTGAATCATTCATATCCACAATTTTTCCATTATCAGGATGTTTTATTGCTCCCCCAATTTGTGTCCAATCATATTTATCAACTGTATTCATCACAATTTCTCGTGACATAGTTCCTACACCACTGGACATTCTCAAATCATCAGATAACAATAGTATTTTTTTCTTTTTTCTACGATTTTTGTCTGTTTTTAACTTCGGTAACTTAATATCCGTCATAAATAAAACCTTTATTTTTTAGTTTGATTAAAATTTACTACCACTCTGATGTAAATCTTGATATTTCAACACATTATTTTTAAACTTCTCGTCATATACAAACATATCCAAACTTCTATTTACTAATTTTTGCAATGTAAATTCATCGTCAATAGTTTTATTTTTGAATTTTTTATATAATTCTGTGATAACTTTCACCGAAGTCAATTTAACCTCGTTCATATTGTAACTCCATTATATACATATATAAATATATATTTAATCAATAATAATTGATTTTTTATTCATTTTTTCTGCATATTGTAAAGTGGATAAAGTTCCACTCGTTATTTTATTTGGATTTGTAACAAATGCAACTACTCTATCTGAATACTCTGCAACTTGTTTGTTTCTTTTGAAATAGTTTGACACATAATAAGGTTTTCCATAATCATAATTCGGCCTAACACAATGCATATTATGTGGATAGTGTTGTGGTGGAAATTCACTATACTTTATATCAAATTCTAATGCATATTTCTTAGCATACCCATCAGAACCATCCTTTTGGCCACCGCTAACTATTTCTAATTCTTCTTTATACTTTTCTTTTAATCGAAACACAAAATCTTTGATTTTGCGTGAATTAGTGTAACTTCTTGATCCTATAATTGCTACTTTCATCATCATTTCGTTTTTGTTTTTTCTCCTGTTGATTTGTAACGAACTTATAAAAAGATAATAATTCATCTATACCATCTAATATACCATTTGGATTTGAATATTCATAACTACATCGTACCCATTTAGGTCTCTCCATACCATATGGTCTAATATCCCACCATATAAATTCATTATAATTATCAAAAAAACTTGTTCTAATTAAAGTTTTATAACTCACATGCTCTAACGATTCCCATTTATCCAAAAATCCTTTAAATAACACAGGATCTACTTTATCTTTTTCTCCATCATACCAAAAATAAATTGGGAATGGGTGAGCACTAACCGAACCTAAATTAGATAACTTCTCATATACCTCATCTTCATACGGTTTGCCTAAAAAATCTGACAACTTCATTCTTATAGTACTGTTTATATATCCAACCATTACTGTCTCCTATCACAATGTTGTGGTAAATTTTTAAATTCACACCACTTACAATTTTTTTGAGATACTATTTTTCTATATTTTTTATTGATATGATTTCCATTTTCATCAAAACTATCTGAAAGAAATTCATTTAGATTATTGATAACTTTATTTATACTTGGTTTCCCACTCGCTGGTGAAAATGTTTGTATTCGTTTTTGAGGATAATCAAAATTCTCATATAATTTTCGCTTCAATATTAAATATTCAATATCAATTTTATCTATAGGAATTTCTTTACCTTTAGAGAAAAAATATTTATATAATAACAACTGATTCGTTTTGTTCCTATCAGCTTTCATCCACTTATTCCAACCCATAGTAGAAGTCTTTATATCTATGATTTTTATACGGCCTGTAGTTTTATTGTGAATAACCACATCCATATAACCTCTAAACTCAATGTTTTTATCAAGTCCTTCATTCAATCCAATCTCAATACCCACCAACTCTGTGTTTTTCTTTGGAAAATAACTTGATTTGTGTTTTATAAATTCATCTATAATGTCACAACCATCTTTATAAAAAGATTTCATATCACCTAAAGTAATATCTAAATCCTCTTTAGAATCCTCTACAGCATCTTTATAATTAGTTTCCATCCTATATTGTAAAATATCATACATTGGTAATGAATCTGCTTCCTTGATAGTCTTACCATAATAACACACAAGATATGCTTGTATAGTTTCATGCACAGATGTACCAAATAAAGTATAGATGTTAGCAGTAAATGTTCTTAATTCATCTATATAATTTAATTTCCATCTATGTGGGCATTGTGTCCACATAGATAATTGACTATAACTTACTTTCCCCATTTGCCATTCTTTACAATAGTTGCCATTATACCATAATTAGATACATCAAGAAATGCATCTTCCATAGGTTCACCGTTTACTGCGGCCTTTCTACCACCCATCAATAAGGTTTTCAAACGTTGTATCTTATCGTTCATACGAAACCACAAACCCGTAAGTGATAATTTCACTTCTTCGGGTGTTTGTAAGTGTGTACCAACACTAATATTGCCAGGGCCGTAATCATGTTGCTTAAGTAAGAACAATTCATATTGTTCTTGTTGAATCTTCTTAAACTCTTGTGTCATTAAAGGCCATTCAAGTTCCATTTGTTCTACTATTGACAGGTTAGGATCCTTTTTCGTATAGTTCTTAACCGTATTAGAATCTGTTATAACTTTCATATATTTCTCCTAAATTACATACCTGAATATACGAATAAAATCGTATATAAGTCAAGTATTATTTTTTGTTTTTTTACTAATTTTTAATAATAAAATTTGCCATTTGTCTCAAATCGGTTATACCCAAACTGGCTTGAGCATTAAAACTACCTGGTATATCCTCTTTTAATTCAATCAACCACTTAGCCTTTTCTTTTGTCAATTTGTAGTACTTCAATATTCTATCTGTATCAACACAAATAATTTCTTTAATAATATTTTTATCCCTATCGGGTATCAGAAACAATGTAATTGTTTTTTTGCTGGCATCTTCATTCACCTTGAAAAATATTTCACTATATCGTACCAAATCAAGCCATCTACTATTACCTTTTTTAAGTTCTATAAATTTATCTTCCCATTTCACATCCCAATATCTTTTTGTATCTGTAACCATTCCGAGTATCTTACAAAAATCATCTTCGTAATTGGTATTACTACTAACCCAATCTCCACTCAACTTAGTTTTATTTTTTTCTAAAAGAAGTTCTAAAGGTTCAAAATCGTCTTTGCTCATTCCTGAGTATTCACTCATAACTTACTCCTGATTTCCAAATAAATAATATCTACTGAATTGGTTTAGTTGTTCAGGTGTGGCATTGTTTTTCATACTATTAGCTAAATTACTTATAATTCTTACATTACCTTTTATATAACCTTTAGTTGAATCTATTCTATCTAATGAGGGTGACTTAGACCGGTCACCTGTTCTTCCACTCATACCCCAATCTAATTTGATTTTCAATACAGGACATACTTTAAGATATTCTATAGCTTTCCAAGTATCTCTTGAACCTTGTGTACCTAAATTATACCACTCAATTTTAACACCTGGTATATCTGTTGGTTCTATTGTGAACTCTATACCACGTACTTTAGCATTATAATTTTTCTTCGAAAACCATTTTTTAAATGGACACATATTATCTTGAAATTCTTTTAGACAAGATTTACATTGATACGATAATCCATCTTTACTATATCTTCTTTTACTAAACTCACTTTTTAGTTTATGTTTATTACACTTAGTACAAACCTTACCCTTTTTGTGATTTTGTGCTTCTTTTATAAAATCATCACATGATTTCATTTCATCTCCTATACAGTTTTTTGAGTTGTTTATCATCAACACCATATTTCATGACGATTGTTGTAACTTGTTCTTTTGTTAATATTTCTAAGTGTTGTTCTACTTCACGTGAACTACATTCAAAATAATCTTTTAAGTGTTCCATTGCCCATTTCTCAACTTTAGATTTCTTTTTAGATTTAGTATATCTCAAAAAAGTTCTACTTCGCGGTAATACATCTATATAAAACTGATAAAGATTCTTTGGTTTTATTTCCCAATACTTTTGTATTTCATTTACAACTGGCAACCATTCTGATTTCATACTAAGAAATCTGTGAACCATATAGTTGCTCCAAGATTTCTTATCACCATCAGAAAGTGAATCCCAATATAATGTGTTTTGTACATTTGTAATTTGTTTTATATGGTCGAATAACGATTTCATAAGGTGAATCCCTTGATAGATATAAATATACTAAACATTTTCGAAAGTATCAATAAATTTTTCCAACCAATCATTTACCTTTACATCAATCAATAATGTTACTCTATCAGTATCACCTTCATTAAATAATGTATGAATTTTAGTAACATCAAAATGATACATCATTCCTGGTTCTAACTGATAAGAATCATGTCTACCTTTAAATCTTCTACCAAAATCTTCCATAGTATAACTATTTTCTTCTGTCCAACCTTCTGAAATTTCATCATAATGAGTAACACATAACATAGAATCATCATTTGTAACAATAGGAATTTGAAATCTTTTTATATCTTCTCCCATATCTTTATCATTATGTAATCCATAAGATGTATCAGCCTTTCTTCTTAATAATCTGAATGAAGTTATCTCTGATTTAAAACTATCAAAGATTTCTTTAAAATATGGAGTGTGACCCAATACTCCGCTCAATGGTACATTATTATGATGACTTTTATATGGTTCTTTCAAATCATAGATACTTGCCAATGATATACAATGTCCAAACGCTCCATCCTCATACTTAAATCTTTCTTCTACAAACTTTCTATCTTTATTTAATTTTTTTATATTATATTTTTTGTTTAGTTTTTTCATATCAAATTCTCTATAAAATTTATACAAGATTTAGATATTAATTGAGGTACATTAAAATTAATATCAATGGAATTAGTTGAATATAATTTATCAACCAGTTTTTGCTCTTGAGATAAATTATTCTTTCCTAACGACAAACTGGTGTTAGAAGAATTACATTCTACTATCCATGGCGTACCATCATCATCAACCACATAATCAATACCAAAAATACCACCTCTAAATTCTTTAGTAAGAACCTTAGAAACTTCTTCAGACATTTTTAAAATTTCATTGGGTACGTCAGTCGTTAAAAACTCTGCACCATCAAACCACCTTTTAGCAACATATTCCATTTTAGAAATTTTGTCATAAGATTTATTATCAGTTACAGAATATTTAGAACCATAATATAGAATATTTTTACCAAATAAACTTGCAACTCTATATCTCCATGAAGGCTGTATCTTTTCACCTACATATTTTTGAAATAACCACCTATTTAAATCTATATTTTTTCTATCTTTAGATATTCTATGTACAAGTTTACCTTTCGCGGTAAGATGTTCGATTGGTTTTGCAACAATATCATCACCTAACTTATCAAATAACTCTTCTCGTGTAGATGGACTAACAACAAAATCTGGTACATTAAATCCTTTTCGTTTCAAAAAATCTAAAATAATATTTTTACTCATAGCAAGTCCACCATAATAATAAACATTACTATAAACTAATCCCCATAACATTTGTTCTACTACAATTGAACGTGAAATTACTATAACTTTATCATATTTAGAAGAACAATATACACCTCTATTTTTTAAATCATCTGAAAGATTTTCTGAAAATGAATCTATATTATTTTTCTTTAAATACTCTGAGGTCATTTCAAACTCCTCATAAGATAAAACTTTTCCCTCATCTTCAGTTTTTTCAATTCCTTCAGGAAACCTACTAAATATGTCATGAAATATTACACTTATCATATAACTAACCTAAAAATTAATCGGATCACTATACGTCCAACTTACTAAAGAAGTACGTGTTCCTTTATATACTGGTTTAATTCTGTGAAAAAAGAAGGCTGGGAATATTACTATTTCACCAACTTCTAAATCTATAGATACCTTTTCTCCATTAAAAATTTCAATTTCCCCACCCTTCTCTGGTTTATTTAATAAAATAGAAATTCCTAATCTTTTTCCCCGACTCATATCATCATGATGCCAAGAACAACCATTTCCATTAGAATATTCTTTTATTCCAGAATTCCATAAACCAAGATTTTCAAACTTAAAAAATTTCATATTCACCATATCTATAGATTCTCTCACCTTCTCAAAAAACCACTCATTTTCATCTGAAAATTCTAAATGCCAATAAGGAAAGTTAGTATGTCCAAAAGTATAATTAGACTCATCAGGTATAATATTATATTTTTTATCATTCATTTTTTGAGGTGACTCTATAAACTCACCCTTAGAATCAATTATTTTCTCACACTCTGATTCAGAGAAAACTTGTTCAATTACTATGTTATTCATCATTTAAATTTTTCTCCAAGTAATATATAAGTATCAACCCAGGTAATGCAATTAAAGTGCAAAATATAAAAAAGTATTCCCAACCTATTGACTCCACTAAAAATCCTGTTTGTGATGTAAATATAGTTCTTGGTATTGCTACAAAGCTTGATAATAAAGCATATTGAGTACCTGTAAACTTTATATTAGTAAGTAAAGCAATATATGATATAAATACGGCAGTTCCTAAACCAGAACAAAAACTCTCAAATGATCCTACTGAACAAAGTAAAATTAGATTTGGTTCTACCCAACTCAATATAACATATCCAAAAGTAGATACCATTTGTAATATACCAAAATAAAATAATCCCTTCATTATATTATTATATTTTACTAACAAAATTCCACCAATAAAACTTCCAAGAAGTGTCATCCAAGTACCTATAAACTTCATATATCCAATTTGAGATTTAGTATATTCTAAATCCAAATAATAAGGTACACTCATAAAAAAAGCTAACATATCACCAATTTTGTAAATAAAAATAAATGCTAATATAATCAATGCTTTATTCTTACGAAAATAATCTATAAAAGGTTCAATTATTGATTCTCTCGATTTAATAATAAAGTCGCCCTCATCAGAAATCAAAGTAGTAATTATTCCTACCATCATAAATCCAGATAGACACAAATATACCAAATTAAAAGATATGATATCCGATAATATAAATCCTAATGAGCCAATAACTGCCATGGCCACTCTATAACCAATTATATATAAAGAAGATGCTAATGATAAGTGTTTTTCAGATACGTTCTCTCTACGATATGCATCAATCAATATATCTTGTGTTGCTGATAAGAATGTTAATCCTAAACACAACATTACCAAACCAGTTAATTGGCTCGTAATATCAATGTATGAAATTCCAAGTATTGTTACTATAATTAATATTTGACTTACTAACAACCATCCACGGCGTCTACCTAAAAATGGTAATGAAAATCTATCCAAGAATGGAGCCCATAAAAACTTTAGAGAATATGGTATACCAACTAACCCAAATAACCCTATAGTAGATAAATCTATACCAGATTCTTTCATCCATGCTTGTAAAATAGAAATAGTCATCAATAATGGAACTCCTGCTGAAAATCCCATTAATAAACTAACTATACAATCCTTATTTATATAATCTTTAATCATTTAATATATCGTTATAATTAGATTTCTGTTTAATAAATTCATAATCAGATTGGCAACACCCAATCGTTTCATCATCATACTCTACCACTCCCCCGCAAATATCCCCATTTGGTTTTGGCCATCTACAAGACCAAGTATTTTCAAGTACTTTTTTAAAATCGTAATTAATGGAATCTTGAACCATTTCTTTTCTATAAGTTTTTGAAATTGGAAACTTCCAATATTTGTAAATATCTAACTCTCTAATTTCAGAATGAGATATTAAAAAATCATCGTTCATATGTTCTCTCAACAATCGAGTTGCTGGTGAATAACCACCAACATTAATATCTTTTTCATAACCAATTTCAAAAATTTCCTTTCGGTGTAGTGCATATTGTGCCATAAAAAAATTTTGATCAATAAGTCTACGACTATGATTATATTCTTCATGTAGAAATCTAAGCTTTTTATAAACTTCTTTATTTATTGGAAATTCTTCTACTAATATCGTTGGCGGAAATAGACTTTCTGTATAAGGAAATTGTTTAATTATCATTTCCCTTAACTTTTCCATAACCTTAACTTCCACCTCTCTACTATCTCTACCTAACGGATAAGGTGGATAATAACCATCACATGGAAAGTTCAAATAATAAGTTTGTATCGGCTCTCTATCTACAATTACTGACTTACAAACCAAATAAGTGGAATCCATACCACCACACCAAAAAATATTATGAATATCTTCGTTCTCCAAATACATCTTTATCTAAAACCGTTTCTCGTTTGTCATCATAAGCAGGACACATATTACATACATCCTCTTCTTCTTTTTTCATCCAATTTACCATTTCTTCAAAAGTTATATCTCCACTTAAAGGTTTATATTTAAGATATGGTGTCCATTTTGGATGAGTTTGTAATCCAAATTTTGTTAAAACATCTTTTAAATATGCAATATGTTGACATTTCCATAATTTATTTTCATACAACTGAATATTTGCTATCCCACCCTTTGCCCAACTACAACAACAAATTTCATAGCTCTTTTTTGGTTCGTTATCTTCAAAAGGTCTCATGGTTACACCATCTCCTTTATATTGCTTTCTCCAAATACTTGTATTATCTCCCCTACCACCACCTTTATCCGTATCTTCAGGTGAAAAACCAAAATCGGTTGAATAATCATATGAACGATAATCTAATCCTTCATCTGACCACTTTAATAATATTTCTCTAATTGGATCTATTTTATCACGATACTTTTTTTCTTGTGAATGATCTGTTAATTTTAAAACTATTTTATTATCAATTAAAACATCTTTTAAATTTTTATGTTTATGTAAATAAGTTCCATTTGTGAAAAGTAGAATATTATTATCTGGCATATACTTTCTTGATAACTCAATAAGCTCAACTAAATTTCTATGTAGAGTTGGCTCTCCACCGAGTAAACGAAATTCCAACGGTAATTGATTAAATTTATCACTCCAAGTTTCAAGATAATGTTTAAATCTTTCAGTAGATAAATAACCATTAAGTTTATAATTGGAATAATGACTACACCCACTACAAAAAAAATTGCACATATGAGTTAAATGTATTTCTACAGTATAATCAAATGGTTTTTTATATATGAATGGTTTATCTTTGTTATCTTTGATATAATCCACTTACAACCTATTTTTCATTTAATAAGTCCACAATGAAGAACTGAACGATGCTGACATTTGAGTTAATATATTCTCAGTATATTGTGCAACACTAGCACTATAATTAGACCAATTATATATAGTTCCATTTACACTATTATGATCTAATAATGCCCATTGTTGATTTGAAGTAGAAACATAAGAATTTTTCTCAGCATTTGAAGCACTTGTAGAACCCGTTGCCGCACCCAACGGAGGCTGATTTAAAGTATAGATTTTATTTTCGGCTAACGTCAATATATCATCACAAAACATACTACGTTTAAAATACATTTCAGCATTATCTCCTTTAGGATTCGTAACTAACGGATGTACCAATACTTGATTTGATGTGGCACCCACGCTACCTACAGTTCCTTTATCCATACTTGAACTTAAATACTTATCACCCACCTCTATATCAGAAGCCTTCTTTATTTGCCAACTACTAGCACTCTCAACTGGTATTAACGTATCTCCATCAAAAACAGTACTATTTATAGTTACACAATTTTCACTATATTTTGGAACAAACATAAAGTGATTACTTCCAGTTGTAAAATTAAAACTACCTGTATATGAAGTATAAAATCCTTGTCTAGCACTTGGTGTATTGTAGTCAAACGAATCCAAATTTAAATCATCAATTTTTACGGTTTTAATACTATCTGGATTATCAGAAATACTTGATGAGTGTATTTGTAAAGGTGTTTTTGTACTACCATCTGCCAATGTGATATCTGTACTTTCACCACAAATACCAGAAAGTATTAATTTATTTCGTAATACCAAATTTTTATTAGTGTAATCTCTGTCTGATACTCTACTAAATGAAAGTACTCTCTCACCTTCACTTCTATGACTACTAATTGGAATTACAGTACCATCTTCAGTTGATACTACGTTATAATTAATATCTCCTGTAAAGTATCCCCATTTATCATTATCAGGTGGATAATATTTTTCAACAACTGATACTGCCTCATTTGAAGCAGATATAGTAGTATTATTATCACTTGACTCATAAAATGCAAGACCAGTTGAAATATCTGCAGTAGGTACTTTCCAGACAAAATCTGGAATTCCTGTAGCATTATTAGATGCAATTTCATCAGATCCTACTTCTGGCATCAAACTTCCACTACCAATTCCACTTACAAAATTTAAAAGATTTTCTTTATTAACTGCATGATAATCTAAATTACTATTTACATTTGCACAAACTCTTAAATCTAATGTAGTACCACTATCTATTTCATCTAACCCAGCCGCATATGAATTTGAATCTAAGAATATTGAAGCAGAAATATCGTGCGTAGCAAGACTTGATGAAAGTTTTGAAAAAACTTCATCTGATACTGATTTTATAGTATTAGACTTAAAATCTGTCGCATAATATGCGTTAGTACTATGATGTAATCTAACTTCATTAAAACTTTGAGTTGCACAGTATAAGGCTAATTGATCGAAATCAAAATTATACTCTGGTCTGCTATATCCACCCATAGATACATCTGTATTTATTTCAAGTAATTTTAATGACCCACTTGACGCAATCCAATCAAAACTGACTACTGTACTTTTCAAAATAATTCTCCAAAATTAGTATATGATATTACAATTATAAATATCATAACCTATTATATTTAACCAAATTTTCCTTATAGAAATAACTTTCCAACATAGGAATATAGATAATTCCCAATTCCTTAATTTGACTTTTGTATAAATTCAACAATTTTAACTTCTTTTTTACTATATCCAAATGTAAATTTTCACCATGATTATCAAAACAATACAATGTATCTAAATCAACTATTTCATTTTTAACACATTCAAAAACTTGTTTGTGATGTGGATGTTCATAATTATTATCACCAATTTCATTATGAGTTAAAACCTTATCCCATTTTTTTTCTCTTAATGTGTTATGTAACTTCTTTCTAATACCATCTATATCTAAATCCATCTTCCATTCATCATGAAATTCCCATATTTCATAATCAACTTTAACTTTCTTCATCACACTTTCAAATTCAGATTTTCTAACTTTATTATCACCATTGGTAACACAAATAACTTTCCAAGAATTATCTTCTAATAATAATTTACCTGCAAAAATTATCTCATCATCAGGATGTGCAATAATTAATAAATTACTTAACATATAACTCCCTACACTTTTCATAAAGAAAATTCTGTTGGTCAACTGTATCATGAAGTAAATCACGAGCCTCTAATGAATCATCTATAGAACAATCATACTCATCAAATATATTTCCTTTTATATAATAATAATTACATCCAATATCCTTTGCCAATCCTTTAATTGCATTAATATATGTATCTTGTATAAAATTAAGATATTCATTATCAGATAATATCTCTATATAAAATCTTTCAGATGGAATATTTTTTTGTATAAGTGTTTCATATGGTGATAAGTGTACCAATTCTCCATTATGAAAAAATTCAAATCTTGAGTGATTAATAGAATAATGAAAAATGTTTTTTATTTTTAAAGTATCTTTCCATCCATACAATAATCTATAATCAGTCTGATTTCCACACCCACCTTGGCCAAGATTCCAAAACTTTCCACCTATATCTTTATTTATTTTATATGCCCAAATATTTTTTAAGTGGTGTCCAATCCCCATTGTATTGCTATCTCCAAGAAAAACATTACCCTCATCTTCTTCATTAAAATCATCAGGTGTTCTAAACCCACAATTATTAAATTTATATTCTATAGGGTTTTTTAAATAATATTTTAATGACTTATTATCTGGATACTTCTTAAAATTTTTCTTAAATTCTAATTCAGAATCTGCAAGAGTCCAACTTAAACTTTCATCAGTTGGATAAAACGAATATTTATAATCTATGTTCACTTATATCTCCAAATTCACTTATCCAATTAGAACCAACTTGCCCCATCTTTTTAACAACACTTATAGATTTCCAATTCCAACCATCTATATAATTTACATCAGTAGTGTAACCGTTATTATAACTCCAATTATATGACGCTGATATAAAATCTTTAATAAATGTAGGATAGTTTCTTGAACTTCTATATTTTGGATGACAATACCAATGACCCGAATAATGATAATTTTTAGGTAAATTAACTTCAGCACTCCAAGTCTTATGATCTTCTATTGTAAAACTATTAGTAAAATACCAATCCCATTGAACTCCCATTCCATTATAAAATGCCATTTTTAAAATATGTCCTTCTTTAATCCTTTCTACTGCATCTACAAATGTCCAATTATACTCCCAATCTATCTCTTTATCACATTCCCATAGTCCTAATTTAATTTCTGATTCTCGTTTATATAAAGAATCTAAATCAGTAATAACCTCGAACTCTATATCTTTAAAATCTACATCTATATCTTTATAATTTCCCATGTCATTCTCAGCAAACCACCAATTCTCATCACCAAGTCTATACCAACCAACCTCATTCTCTACAACATTTTTATATCCATGTTTTTTATTATTATTAAAATAAACAGGATAATTAAAATTAACATCTTCACCCTTTTGACTTATCAGAGCATACATAAGTCTTTCTAATCCCCAACCCCAACATCCAGAGGAAACATCTTTTGTTTGAGTATTTTTTATATTAAATCTATTATGATATAATTTACCAACAAAATTAAAAGAACCAACTGGTAAATACTTTTTCTCATTTGGAAAATATAATTTAAATTCTATCTTCGTACCATTCATTCTTTGGGCTCTTCTTTTAGCCTCAACACTAGCACCAAAAAATGGATCTGTAGCGTTTTCAAATTTATAATCTAACTTCATATATTCAAAAATCATTCTTACATACTCTACTGATTTAGCAAAACAATTTTCAACATAATCATGACTACCTATATGAACAATTTCTTGTCCTGTAAAGTTTATCAATCTTGTTAAATCATTCAGTTCACCATCTTCAAACCTACTACATTTACCAGTTAAAATGTGAGTCTTATTACCATCTACAAAATCATCAGCATAATAAGAGTACATATGATAGCACACGGTTGGTGAGTTCATTCCTATATCAGAACCATCCAAATGTCTATGTATCATTTGAGCCTGGTTAGAAAATGAATTAGTATAATTACTTCGAGTTGTATTCTCTGGTGATAATATGGATGGTGTTAATAATTCTTCACCATCAAAAATATCTTTTACAAAAGATTTAGTTTTTGCTTGTATTTGATTATATAAATCAACATACTTACCACTCAGAACAAATAATCCATCACCGACCTGTTTATACATTATATTCCTTATCATTACTATGAATAAGTTTTCGTAATTCTTCTGGTATTTTCTCGTATATAACTTTTTTCTCTAACATACCTACATATTTATCAAAACTTAACTTCGTTTTAACTGTAGGAAATCTACTTAATATTAAATTAAATAAATTTACCATAAATGGATAATCAAATGTAGGAATCCTTTTATCTATCGCGGAATCCCATTCCTTTTTATTTATAAAATATCTAATCTCATCATAATCTTTTTCATCAATACATACATTCGCGGCAGTTACCATAGTATAACATATATCTGCTGAATGTGGTGGTAATGTAACTTCAGTTATACCACTATATTCTATATCAGCGGATTTCCAACTAAATTCTCTTGTATTTTTTTCCAACCAATTTACAATATATTCACACGCTTCAGTTTCTCCCTCATATCGTGGGTGATTTCTAAAATACGAATGAAACAAAGTTACATCATGACTGGTCTCTGTTAATAATCTATAAACTCCATAAGTACTCTCTACTCCGCCTGATATACAAGCTAAAATTTTAGACACTTTCTTCTAATCCAGTTCCACCTAACATTGTTTTAGGTACTCGTCCACAATTTCCACAACTATAAACTTCAATCGGTACTAAAGCTTCTTCTCCTGTAGGTGAAACTATAGCAGATAATCTTTTAATAATTGTAGAACTTATGAATAAATAATTATCACAATATTCACACTTCATTGTTTCTGCCTGTGTTAAATCAACCTTTGTTTGTGGTTGAGGTTTTGGTAATGGTTTCATTGGTTTCATACTCATTTTTACTCCTCTATATTTGTATAAATCTGTAAATTTTTATATTTCTTTCGTAAAGATTTTACATTTTCAATTTCACTTAAAAAACCTTTATGTTCTGGATGTTCTTTATGATTTATATTTTTTATTTTCCAAACATCATCGGTAAATGTTCCCCAATTATTTATATGAATAAAGTTCACTTCAGTTCTCATATTATTTAATTTTTGAAAATAATCTGACATCATTATAAAACCTATCATCTCTTTATAATTATTATCTTGTACTACAAATGTCATTCGTACAAAATCCAAATTTGGTATTTCTGTAAAAATAAAATGTAAATTCTTATGTAATGTTTTCCAATTACCACCTACTCTAATTTTATTATAAGTTTCTGCAGTACAAGCATCAATACTAATTTCTGCAGTTATTCGTGGAATTTTATGTAAGTTACTTAAACTATTCCACATCTTCTTAGTCCACCCATTAGCATTTGTATGTAAATGTAAATTTTGTGTATCAGGATATTTTTCCATATTAATAGACTTTAAAAGATTTCTCCAAAATTCTCCACCAAATCCATCACCACTCGCAGTAACATACAATTCGTGTGCATCATCCATAGAATCACACAAGATAACCTTTTGTATCTTCTCTGAATTCTCTCTTTCTTTACCAGTTGTCTGTATATAATCTAACCTACAACTCGGACATTTCAAATTACAACTTCTATCGTGAGAAAATATAACACATTCTGGACCCCAAGGCAACTTCACTAACTTTTCGGATATAATCTTCTTCCACTTCTCTTCACCATTGGGATTTATTTCTTTTGCATTCCATAATTTATGAAATGTAGAATCATCGTATATTGGAAAATAACCATTATCATATATGGTTTCATCTACATCTTCATTATACCAACGATTTAAAAATCCACATTCAGTTGAATCACAATATTTAAAATCTCCATCGTGCATTGATTGTCTAAGTTTTTGTGCAACTTCACCATTCCAAATTTCATCCCACTCATCTTTTAATGCATTACCAGAAGGGCCACAAGTTATCCAAGCATTAACCCACCGTTTTTCTTCTTCACTCCATCCACCCGAAACACATTGCCATACTTTTCCGTCATGAAAGAATTCTGCATTTCTGAATGGTGCTACACAAAATCCCTTTCTCATTTTATAATTCCAATTACCTCAACAAACATAGCCATAACATTTATTTCTTTATCCACTACTACAGCATCACTTTGTTGATATTGACTTAATGTTAAAATACATTCTGCCACATGGCCTCTACCCCAATCATCTACGGTATCAAACAATAATCTAAATAAATCACTAAAATCTGTTATTTTGGAATCTGCCAATACTTGTCTAATGTTTTTAAACGAATTCTTTTTATCTTGTGTTTTTAAAATATCTAATACTTGGTTCTTGTAGTCATTCTGTATTGCCATTCCCTCATCAATAACCAGTTTACCATTTACTACTTGTCTTTGTATTGAATTTATAACTCTTCTGATATCTGGATAACCACCATTAACTATCGTTACAATATCATCTACTGTAGCATCCACCTTTTCATTCTGTAAAATATTTGAAACATGAAGTGCAACTTGTTTTCTATCTGGTGGAATAATCTGAAAGGATTGACACCTTGATTGTATTGGGTCAATGATTCTTTCTACATAATTACAAGTCAAGATGAACCTACAATGTTTTGAAAAGGTTTCCATCAGATTACGAAGAGCTGCTTGAGCATTTGGTGTAATGTAATCACACTCATCTAAGATAATAACCTTCAACTCTTGAAACCCAAGTGTAGATGCAAAATTCTTTACTTTATCTCGTACAACTTCTACACTATTCTCATCTGATGCATTTATATATATATAATCACAATCTATGTTATTAACAAGTAATTTAGCAAGAGTGGTTTTACCTGTACCTGCCTTTCCAAAGAGTAAAAGATGTGGCAAGTCACCACTCTCCAAATACACCTCAACCTTACTTTTGAGATGTTCATTCCCAATGTAAGTGTCAAGATTTGAAGGACGATACTTTTCCACCCAAAGTGAGTGTTTTATTTCATTCATACTTTTTTCCATACATTTGAAATTAACTTAAATCGTTTTATTTTATATTTTCCACTTTCAAAAGGTATACACATAAATGTACTTTCTTTTTCTGTAAAACCTTTATACTTCATTAAATAATCTAATAGTACTTCAGTATCATTTGCATATTCCATTATAAGTTTTTCTGGATAAATTAACATCTCATTTCTATTTCCATTCAACTGAATAAAGTGTGTTGTCTTAGATTCATTGTATATCCCATCCCAATAATGATTCCGTTTCCTAATCTCTATTCTAAATCTATTTTCCTTCTTCCATTGATTCCATAAACTATCAAAGGATAGATGAGATATTTCTACATCATAATCCTTACCTTCTAAATCTACATCAAACTCACCACCTTCAGTTAATTCTATACCTTTGTCCTTAAAAAATTTTGAAATAAGTTTCCTATCTATGGGATCTTTATATTGTTTCATTTCCGTTCTATTCATACTTTTTTCCATATCCAAATCGGTTCACAAAATGTTTTGTTTTGTGTATCTATTGTTTTTTGTAAAGTTTCTTTATTATATTGAGTTATATCTTTTGCTGTTCCTGCTCCACCACTATTTGGTCGTTTAGCCAATTCCATTCCGATACAACCTTGATATTCTGAGTCGCTGAAGGTGGATATAAAATCATTCATAGGATTACAAATCTCCAACCAACCTCTTTCGGTTGACCATTTTGAATTTGTATAAACATCTGATATGTTCACTAATAAATATCCATTACTTTTTATAGAACACCATAAATTTTTCAATGTTTTTTGTAAAAAATCTTTGTTCCAATCTTCTATGTCTTTATATCTAACCCAACTCTGAGTATCGTCATAACTATAACGTTCTACACTAAAATATGGTGGTGAAGTAAATACTGTATCAAATTTATTCTCATAATGTGAAAAGTCTACATCCTCTGCAGGACTACATAGAAATTCAGATTTTTTATTCACTTCAAAAAATCCTCTATGTTTGTCGTAAAACTCAGCTTGTTCCTCGTATATAGGATGATTCTCTTTTCGTGGGTCTATTCCGAGATAATACTTACCACTTTCACTACCATAGAATCCTGCTAATCTATCACCCCAACCTGCACTAAAATCTAATATGCTTTCACTACCTAACTTATCGTATAGTACTTTTGCCACATTTGGTTTGAACTGACTACAAATGTATTTTCTCAACCCAACCATAGTTCTTAATACATTACGATTTATCTTTGACATTTTCAAAGAATATGCTGCTCCCATCAAACTCGTCATAAACTTTTCTGTTTTCCAAGTTCTCTCTGGACCAGGACTAACTGAACCATCAACACTCCAACGGTTTTTTTGTTGAAAATAATTACTAGCACTATTACCTGAATTTATCCTACGAAAATACTGTGATTTACCTTCAAATTTTAAACCATATCTATATTGAGTTCCTTCTCTTGCAAACCATTCACCCTCAACCAAAATTTCATTATGTCTTATACCTTTAAGTTTTTGCAAATCCTTATAGGCATTATTTTCAGTTATTTTGGCGTACGGAATTGAATAAGTCATTGCAACTTTAGCAAGACTTTCTTTCACATCTTCCTTATCAAAAGTCCTTTGTATGTATAACCACTCTTCTTCATCAATCGAAAGATATGATGTTTGATTTAAAAACTTATCAAAATAATCTAAATACATTATACTACATTTTGAGTTGCCACCACATAATATTCTGATTCAAAATCATCTACATCAAAATTTAATTTTATCAAACCTTTATCAGATACTTTCATATCAACACTTTCACATTCTCTATTTGCCTGTAAAATATTAGAAAATATATTAGCGTTAAAACTAACGGGTGTAATTTCTTTAAATATTTTTACCTCTACTGGTATAGTAACTCTGTTTGTACCAACATTACTAAAACCAATAACTATATTTACTTCATCATTTTGAGCAATAACGGTAAATGTATCATTCTCACTTAAAGCACCATTACCTGAAATAAAAGTACTTATAAATTGTTTATTGATTTTTAAATCCAAATCCCATTCATTTGGTAAATTCTTTAGAGGTGGTGGTGTTGGAATTACAGATAAATCACTTAACATATATTTTGAAATTGTACCATATTTTTTATCTATTAAATCTACACTCACATAAGTCTCACCCATTTTAGTAAGTTTAAAATCAATATCATTCCCGACTACAGATAATAATGCTAATAATTGAGGAGTATTATAAACTCCAAGATTACAAGGATCAATACCCTTTGATCTTCCCCAAACTACACTACCCAATACTGATTTATCACCAGTAATCACTCGTGTAGATAAACTTGTGCCTGAAGATTCCCATTTAGCAGATTTAATCTCAGTACCCAAACTGTACTTGTTAATGAATCGTATTAGTTCACTTTTTTGCATAACTTTGTTCCTTATTTATCATTGTTATATATACATATATATTAGTTTTCTCAAAACTAAAAAAATCTTTCAATACTTTGCTGTTTATCAACTATACCATCCCAGCCCATAGCTTCATAAAACATACCAAGTTTTTTAGACATCGCTTGTTCGTACATTTTATTGTGGTCTATCTTATTCTTTATTAATTCTAATATTTGAGGTGGATCCTCATAACCTTTATATGCTATGGTATCAAATCCAAACTCATTATCTTTTAAATAAACCCATTTAATTTTAGTCCCATTTGATATTTTTTCATATTTCCTACCCTCATACCAATGTTGTAATAATGAATTATAATTTATAGCCGATTTCACATGAACTGGTGCACCTTTTTTAAATAACTGAAATGTATCATCTGATTTTTGGGTGTACTTTTGAATACCCTTCACCCCAATTGGATTTGCCATCACATCATAATGTAACATATGCATATTCCTTTTAAATAATGTTATTCTATCATCAATTTTTTCTTTTGGAACATCCGTCAATATATCTTCTAAAACACTACTCAATAACTTTTTCATAGCAACTGCAAAATTACTACGAACTGTATCCAATCCTTTTACATGAATCTTATTTACTTTCCTACCAGCATCATTGATAATCTTCAATCCATACCGTTTCTTCACAATAAATAATCCTGTCTTTGCGATTACCTCTTGTTTAATATCAAAAACGTGCTTATCTACATTTAAAAACTTCTTAGAAAAAAAATCATAACTTTTATTCAAATAATCTTGAACCTCTGATGTAACTTCCATAATTCTTTGAGTCATCATTGTATCAGATAATTCTTGATTTGGAAATCTATGTTCAATCAATGGTACTGCGGATGCGAAAATAGAATCTGTATCAATATAGATAACGTGGTCTTTTGTATCTCCCAACTCTTTATTATAGAAATGATTTGTAATCTTCTTACTAAATTTAATCAATGATTGGCCTGTAAGAGTAGTAGCCTCCGCATTATCCAAATCATAGAATCTAAATACTGGTAATCCTAATACACCATATAATGAGTTTAAAATAATCTTCTGTAGATATTGTCGTCTATCAAAATATTCTTCTTTTTCTTTATCACCTTGTTCATTAAATTTCTTTACAAGTTTTCTCATCTCTACTCGTTCATTGAACCATTTAGTTAATAGTGCAGGAATCAACCCTTGTTTATCTGTACGATACATTATACCATTACTTGATACACTTACATCTGTTCTTTCAAAATAATCCTTCAATTCAGTTTCAGTAAATTTATTTATTTCTTTTTCATTACTATCTAAAATAGAATAAGTTTTTGTATTACCTTTCCTGATAAACTTTCCAGCATCCCAACCTTTTATTTTACCAATCTTTGTTTCAGGAGAAATATTAAGTGTTCTAATTACTGCAGGATACATTGATGTAATATCTAAATCATAAACCCAATCGTGTTTACCTTTTTGTGGATCTTGAACATAAGCACCTGCAAACTTTTCTTCTTTTTTCTTTACCTTTTTTGGTTTATTTGGAGCCACAATACCATTACTTTTCAAATAAACTAATATCGCCCCTTCAAGATACCGAGAACTCATATAGACTTCTTCATATGGTATGTGTCCAAGATGTGCCACACCTCGAGCAATCTCAATATAATTTAATTTTTTATCCAACTCTACCAATATCTGTACATCTCGAATATTGTAATCTATAAACTTTTGTAAATCATTTTCATATAACTCATTAAGAGTACCTTCATAATCTATCTTTTTCATACCCACTTCAACTTCACCAATGTAATCTAAACGATAACTTGATTGTTGAATAAATGTAAACTTCCTATATAGTGCAAAATAATCTAAACAATTTACACCTGCTATCACATAACGACTTTTATAATCACTCCATTGTACTTTACTAATCGGAGATAATAACCCAGCCACACTTTGACCTAAAACACTAACTGCTCTATTATAAAGATATGGTACATCAAAAAAATCTGAATTCCACCCACTAATAATAGTTGGTTTTATTTCCATATACTTTTGGAAAAACTTATTCAACATTTCATATTCTGTACTAAATAACTCTACCTCTACATTTCCTTTAATATAATTTTTTATCTGTTTCCTTGGATCCAGAACATAAGTGAAATAACTATCCGTGAGTTTATCCCATATTGTAATCGCAGTTATAGCGTTTTGTGCCTTTGAAACATCTGGAAATCCTTCCGTAACCTCTACCTCAATATCAATAAAAACTAATCTATGGCCTTCTGAAACTTCATCACTATTCCCATATTGATCTACTAAAAATCTTGTTGTTGGTGGAAGATCACTTTCGAATAGATTAGGATCTTCTTTATCGAAATCAAAAACCTTTTTTAATCTATCTCCGTAAAGACTAACATGAGTTCCCCCTGCATGCTTTACATAGGCATAGGGTCGATATGGTATCACATGATACCCATTTCTATCATCCCATAAGTGAAACTTCTTTTTGTAGTTATCAAACCAGATTGATTGATACAACTATATAATTCTCCAAATTTTCATATCTGAATATACGAATAAAAACCTATATAAGTCAAGCTTTTTTTTATTTTTTTTTTGATTAGTAAAAATGGGGGCCAGTTTCCTAGCCCCCACTATTATACTATTTTTAGAAATTAACTGATAATCCTAAATTAAAGTATCTTGGTGTTCCAAGAAATACTTCAGCGTTGTGAGCTAAGTGAAGTTTATCACCGAACCCATTATACTGTGAATTATCAACTGCGTCTTGTACATAAACTGCATCGAGTGCGTTGAATACGTGACCCGTTAATGTCATATCGTATCCTGCAATCTTAGGTAGTTTATAAGCTGCGTGTAAGTCTAAACGATTGTACGCTGGAGCTTGCCATACTTGGCTTCTATCAGCATCACCAGAAAGTTCACGTGAATCTGGACTCCAATCAGCGTAGTTCTTATCATACATCTTAAAGATACCTTGCAATCTAAGACCATCCATTGGTGTAAGTGTTGTACCTAAGACATAAGCTGTCTGTGGTTGGTCACCTACAAATAGTCCATCAAGTGTATAAGTGTAAGATGTTTGTTTTGGTGCTTCTTCATCATATTCTGTATAAAGACCATCTGCATCACCA
>Ga0209403_10000847_pt1 | contig 42320 bp, 38 predicted proteins | sample ArcticOcean_MG_C_8_FD_187440 | JGI IMG/M metagenome (GOLD analysis project Ga0209403, IMG submission 187440) | Marine microbial communities from western Arctic Ocean - ArcticOcean_MG_CB11_86 (SPAdes) (version 2) | ecosystem: Environmental > Aquatic > Marine > Oceanic | place: Arctic Ocean... | reverse complement strand
CGAGCTCGGCATCCGCCCACGCGACATCGTCACCCGCAAAGCCTTGGAGAATGCCGCCACGATCGTCGCCGCGACCGGCGGTTCGACCAATGCCGGCCTACATCTCCCGGCGATCGCCAGCGAGGCCGGCATCGATTTTGATTTGGCGGCGGTCGGCGACGTGTTTCGGCGCACTCCCTATATTGCCGATCTCAAGCCTGGCGGGCGCTATGTCGCCAAGGACTTGTTCGATGTAGGCGGCGTGCCGATCGTGATGAAAGCGCTGCTCGAAGGCGGCTACCTGCACGGTGATTGCCTCACCGTCACCGGCAAGACCATCGCCGAGAATTTGGCTAGCGTGAACTTCCCAACCGATCAGGATGTGGTGCTCAAGACCTCGACACCGCTGTCGCCGACCGGCGGTTTGGTTAGCCTCAAAGGCAATCTCGCGCCTGAGGGTGCGATTGTAAAAGTCGCGGGCATGAAAAATTTGCGCCATGTCGGCCCGGCGCGCTGCTTCGACACCGAAGAAGACGCGATGAAAGCCGTAGTAAGCCGGAATTACAAAACCGGCGATGTGATTGTCATCCGCTATGAAGGTCCGAAGGGAGGCCCCGGCATGCGCGAGATGCTCTCCGTGACCTCGCAAATTTACGGCCAGGGCAAGGGCGATGAAGTGGCGCTCATCACCGATGGGCGGTTTTCCGGCGCGACCCGCGGCTTCTGCATCGGCCATGTCGGCCCAGAGGCCGCTGTCGGTGGTCCCATCGCCTTGTTGCGCGACGGCGATCAAATCACCATCGACGCGGAAACCGGCGAAATGAGCGTCGCCCTGGATGATGCCGAGCTCGAGGCCCGGCGCAAGGCGTGGACGCCACGCGAGAGTGATTACCGCTCCGGCGTGCTGTGGAAATACGCCGCCACCGTCGGCCCCGCCTATAAAGGTGCCGTCACCCATCCTGGCGCTGCGGCGGAAACTTCCTGCTTCGCGGATATCTAAGCGCCCGGTAAGCGATCAAGCCGCACATCATGGCACGCATCGCCGTCGGCGGGTTTCAGCACGAAACTAATACGTTCGCCCCGGCCCAGGCAGATTACGCCGCCTTTTTCGAGGCCGATGCTTGGCCCGCGCTCACACGCGGCGCGGGCCTGTTCGATTCCGTGGCGGGGATCAATCTGCCGATTGCCGGTTTTGTTGCGGCGGCGAAAGATGCCGGCCATACACTGTTGCCGCTTTCCTGGTGCTCTGCTTCGCCCTCCGCTCATGTCACCGAGGATGCGTTCGAACGAATCTCCGCCATGTTGCTGGAAGACCTCGTTGCGGCACAGCCAGACGCCATCTATCTCGACCTGCACGGCGCCATGGTGACCGAGCATTCTGCCGATGGCGAAGGCACCTTGCTAAATCGGATACGCGCCGCGGTCGGCGCCGAGATGCCCATTGTCGTCAGCCTCGATCTGCACGCCAATATCAGTGCGGAGATGTGCGCCGCCGCGTCCGCAATGACGGCCTATCGTAGCTATCCCCATATCGACATGGATGTGACCGGCGCACGTGCCGTGCAGTTGATGGACAATATTTTGCAATCCGGCGGCGCCTCGGCCAATCATCTCCGCCCCATCGATTTTCTAATTCCGATCAACGCGCAATGCACTATGGAGGAGCCGGCCGGCGGGCTTTATCGCCGGCTCGGTGAATTGGAGGCCGCGCCCGGTGTCTGGCAGCTGTCCTTTGCCATGGGATTTCCGCCCGCCGATATTTCCATTTGTGGCCCCTCGGTCTATGGCTGTGGCTCGGATTCGGCGGCGGTGGCGCGCGCGGTCAATACCCTGGCCGACGAAATCGAAGCCTCCGAAGGCGAATTTACCGAACAATTGTTCAGCCCCGACGAAGCGGTTCGCCGCGCCATGGCAAACAACGAAGTAGGCCCCTTCGTCATCGCCGATACCCAGGATAATCCCGGCGCCGGTGGCAATTCCGATACGGTGGGAATGCTTGAGGCGCTGTTGCGCTGCGGCGCCGAAGGTGCGGTTCTAGCCATCTTGTACGACCCGGAAGTCGCCGAGGCGGCGCATCACGCCGGCGAGGGCCACCGATTCTCGGCCGCGCTCGGGGCCAAATCCGGACAGCCCGGCCAGCGCCCATTTGAAGGAAAATTTCGCGTCCAGCAGCTTGGCGACGGCCGCTTCACCGCCACTGGCCCGATGTGGCGCGGCGCGCGGATGGAGTTAGGCAAGATGGCCCTGCTCAATATCGTGAACAAAGCCGCCGATGTCCGGGTCATCGTCGCCAGCCGGAAATTTCAGGCGGCCGACCAATCGATATTCCGCCATCTCGGCCTGGAGCCTATCGAGCAGAGCATATTGGTGCTCAAAAGTTCGGTACATTTTCGCGCCGATTTTCAGCCCATCGCGGCGCAGATCATCACCGCGATTGCACCCGGCCCCAATCTTGCCGATACACGCAAATTTCCCTACAAAAATCTGCGTCCGGGTCTGCGTATCCAGCCCAACGGGCCGCGCGTGCTTGGCCCTGAGACCCGTGCGAGCGGGGGATATTGCTCCTACGGTGAGACGGAGTAAGATGCAGCCAATTGTAAGAATTCTAAAGGGGAGGTTCCGCTATGCCGCTGCTTGACCTGCACCATGTGGCGATCAAGAGCAAAGATTTGGCCGCGACCGAAAAATTTTATACCAAGGTTCTCGGCATGAAGAAGGTCGCACGGCCGGACTTTCCGTTTCCCGGCGTTTGGTTGGAAATGGGCGAAACCATGTTCCATATTTATGGTGGCAGCGCCGCCCAAACCCATGCCGGCGACTATGAATATGATCAGGGCGTCGCGCCGGTAGATCATGTTGCACTGCGCGCCAAAAATTTCGATAAAATGAAAGACGTCTGCAAGAAACACCGCTGCACCTGGCGGCAAATGGATATTCCTGATTTCAAACTGTGGCAGCTTTTCGTGCAGGACCCAAGCGGCGTTATCGTCGAGCTGAATTTTGACGTTACCAAAGAGCCGCGCGGCAGCAAGGGCCCGAACGGACGCAATCTGTTCGATGCGGGGCGGCCTTTCGAATAGGGCCTCGCAGCTTTTCCCGTCGCACGCCTGCCGCTCGGCGAACCGACGCACGCTCTTCCATTCTGCGTTAACATTGCGCCGGTATGGCGAATAAAGAAACAGCCGTCGCGCGGCTTGCGCGCTTCTCGGCCCGCTTCCTGCCGGCGCTAAGACAGCCTGGTCAAGTGATTGGCGCCGGGCCGACTGCTGGGCTTGCGGCTGCCCGAGCGCCGTCGAGTGGCGGCTACATCGCCGGCCCCTGGTAAGACAATATTTTTTTATTTTCTCGCCTCTGATCGCGTTGGCCCTCGGCGTTGGGCTTTCGTTCACTGTGTTGGGCGAGGCGCAGGTGCGCTTTATGGGCCGGGAACACGAGCTCATGATTTGGTTTCTCGGGCCCTTCATCATGGCGCACCTGGTGGCCGTGGTTTATCGCAGCCATCTGAACGGGGCCATCTTCCGGCGCTTTCCGCTGCGCTTTACCGTGGTGCCGCTGGCGCTCTTTCTCGCCATGGGCTTTTCGACCACGGCGCTTGTCATCGTCTCGGTCGCGGCGACGTTTTGGGATGTCTATCATTCTGGCATGCAGACCTTCGGTCTCGGGCGGATTTACGATGCTCGCGCCGGCAACGATCCGCGCCTCGGCCGCCGCATGGACGCAGCGTTCAACCTGCTGATCTATGTCGGGCCAATCGCTGCCGGTGCCACGCTCATGGATCACGTCGGGGATTTCAGAGAATTTGACGCCATCGGCGCCGTCTTTTTCACCCGCATTCCCGCCCAAGCGGAGGGTGCGGCGGGCGCCCTGATGTGGGCGGTGATAGCCTTCGGCGTGCCGTTTGTTGCACTTTACTTGTGGTCGTATTGGCGGGCGGCACGGGCGGGCTGGCGCGTCAGTTGGCAAAAGGTCGCGCTCTATGCGTCAACCGCGCTGTGTTCGGTTTGGGCCTGGGGGTTCAACCCGTTCGGCGAAGCATTTGTCATCATGAACGTGTTTCACGCGCTGCAATATTTCGCCATCGTCTGGTGGCGCGAGCAGGGCACGATGATGCGCGTGTTCCGCCTGCCCACGGCAAAGCGCGCCGCAAAGACCGCCGCGCTAATGATCTTTCTGATTTCGGTATTCGCATATGGTTTCGTCGCGGACACATTGCCAATCCACAGCCAATGGTTCGTCGCCGCCGTGATGTGCGTCGCCATTATGCACTTCTGGTTTGACAGCTTCGTTTGGTCGGTTCGCCGCCAGGATGTGTGAGGCGCAGTATCGATCGGACTATTCCGAGAGCGTGCACCATACTGGCGTGTGGTCAGACGCCTTTAGCTTGTCGCGGGGGCCGCGGTCGATTTCGCAGGCTAGCAGTCGGTCGGCAGCTTCCGGCGAGAGCAGGAGATGGTCGATCCTCACGCCTTCGTCACGCTGCCAGCGGCCTTTCTGATAGTCCCAGAACGAATAAAGCCCGGTTTCGGTATGCAAGGCGCGGAAGGCTTCCGTATAGCCTGAATTGAGTATCGTCCGGAAATGCGCGCGTGCTTCGGGCCGGCACAGGGCATCGTCGCGCCATCCTTCCGGGTCATAGACGTCACCGTCGGCCGGTATGATGTTGTAATCCCCGGCCAACACCACCGCGTCTTCATGCGCCAGCAAGGTGGCAGCATGCGCGGCCAGGCGCGCCATCCAGGCCAACTTGTAAGGGAACTTTTCGCTCTCTACCGGATTGCCGTTGGGCAAATATATTGAGGCGACGCGCACGCCCGAGATCACTGCCTCAATATAGCGTGCCTGTTCGTCGCTCTCGTCGCCCGGCAGGCCGCGGGTGATATCCTCGATCGGCCGCTTGCTGAGGATAGCGACACCGTTATAGCTTTTTTGCCCCAGTACAGCGCAGTTGTAGCCGGCATCGCCGATTTCCAATTCGGGGAAATTTTCCTCGATCGTCTTGGTTTCCTGCAGCAGCACGACGTCCGGCGCAGCTTCGGCCAGCCACTCCAAAAGATGAGGCAGTCGCACCTTGATCGAGTTGACGTTCCAGGTGGCGATTTTCAGCGCAGTGCTCCGATCAAGCTAAAATCCCGCCGGAATGGCGGAAAATTTATCTTATGGGCTGAGTTTCCCTAGACCAACGAGAAAGACGTGCCACAGCCACATGACGAAACGGCTTTGGGATTCTTCACTTGGAAGGAAGCGCCGATCAGATCGTTGACGTAGTCGATTTCCGAACCCGCCATATAGCCGGCAGAAATGCTGTCGACCAACACGGTCACGCCGTCTTGCTCGATGACGATATCGTCGTCCTGACGCTTGGCGTCAAACGCAAATCCGTACTGAAATCCAGAACAGCCGCCGCCCGAAACGGTGACGCGCAGCGCCTGAAGCGAGTCTTCTTCAGTGCTGAGGAGGCGTGCAACTTGCTGTGCCGCGCTGGATGAAACGGTAATGGGGCCGCTGGCTTCCACTACCATGCTCTCTATCGGTTGAGCCATATTCCAATTCCGTTGTTTAAAGCAATTCCAGTTTAGCACCTTATTCCTAATTAGGCATCACTTGGTGCATTTCAACGGCTACGGCTAATTGTGCGCTTGTGTTTGCCGATATAGTCTCCGGCGATGATCGCATCCTATGCTAGCAGCCCGGCGGAAAGCCGCGGTAGGCTCCACCCCGAGCCCGAAAGCGCAACTCGCACAGCCTTTCAACGCGACCGTGACCGCATCATCCATTGTGCCGCATTTCGCCGCTTGGAATACAAGACACAAGTATTCGTCTATCACGAGGGTGATTACTACCGCACGCGCCTGACACACAGCCTAGAGACGGCGCAAATCGCCCGTTCGATCTGTCGCGTTTTGGGCCTGAACGAAGATTTGGCTGAGGCTCTGGCACTGGCCCATGATTTGGGTCACACCCCCTTTGGCCATGCAGGAGAGGACGCGCTATCAGAGGCAATGTCCGGATATGGCGGCTTCGACCACAACACCCAGACGCTGCGCATCCTCACCCAACTTGAAGAGCGCTACGCGAATTTCGACGGCCTCAATCTCACTTGGGAAACCCTCGAAGGCACCGTCAAGCACAATGGCCCGCTGCTGCCCGTCGAGACTGCTCTGCCGCCGGCAATTCAGCGCTACAACGAGAGCCATGATTTAGAGCTTGCTACCTATCCCGGGCCGGAAGCGCAGGTCGCAGCACTGGCCGACGATATTGCCTACAACAATCATGATGTGGATGACGGCCTTAGAGCTGGCCTGTTCGAACTTGATGATCTCGCCGATGTCGCGCTGGTCGGGCCTATTTTTGCTGCGGTGCGCCAGACCTATCCCGATCTTGATCAGAGCCGCATGGTGCATGAAGGGGTGCGCCGCATGATCGGCGCCATGGTCAATGATATTATAACGGAAAGTCGTGGCCGACTGGCGGAGGCTGATTGCTTAAGCGCAGGCGAGGTCCGCGCCCTCGGCCGACCGGTGATCGCGTTCTCAAATGAAATGGCAGCCAATGATCGCGGCCTGAAAAAGTTCCTTTATCGCCGTATGTATCGTCACTACAAGGTCAACCGGATGGCCAGCAAGGCGCGCCGGGTCGTGCAGGATTTATTCACCCTGTTCGTTGCTGAGCCGGAGTGTTTGCCTGACGATTGGCGGGGACGTTGCGATGCTGCGGGCAGCCACCAGACGGCGCGCGCGGTGGCCGATTACATCGCTGGAATGACCGATCGATTCGCCTTTCTCGAACATCAACGCCTGTTTAAAATTCCATCATAAAATGAATATTTACAGAGAGTTATTAGAATTAGTTAATTCTGAAATTGAGAAACTCTCCGAAGCCGGCGAACTGCCCGGCGGGCTCGATATGACGGGCGTCTCGGTTGAGCCACCGCGCGATCCAGCGCATGGCGATTTGGCCACCAACGCGGCCATGGTTCTGGCCAAGCGAGCGGGCAAACCGCCGCGAGAAATTGCCGCGATGTTGGCCACGCGTTTAGCAACCCGGGATGGCGTCGCAGAGGTCGATGTTGCGGGTCCCGGGTTCATCAATATGCGCCTCGACGCGGCATTTTGGCACACCGCGTTGGCGCGCATTACCGCTTCGGGTACCCGTTACGGCGCCTTCGATATGGGGCGGGGGAAAAGCATCAACGTGGAATTTGTCTCCGCCAACCCAACGGGTCCGCTGCATGTCGGCCATGCACGCGGCACGGTATTCGGCGATGTTCTGGCGGCGCTATTGGAGCGTGCCGGCTATGCCGTGACGCGGGAATATTACGTCAACGACGCTGGCGCCCAGGTCAACACCTTGGCGCGCTCGGTTTATCAGCGCTATCTCGAAGCCCTCGGGCGGAAGCTTGGCTCTGACGCTTTCGAAGATGGCTATCCCGGAGATTATCTCGTTCCCGTCGGTAAAGCTTTGGCGGGCGAACATGGCGACAAATTCGCCGATGCGCCGGAAAGCGAATGGTTCGAAACCTTTCGCAGCTTCGCCGTCGAGTCGATGCTTTCGCTGATTCGCGACGATCTCGAAGCGCTCGGTGTACGCCACGATCATTTTAGCTCAGAGAAGAAACTGGTCGATGACGGGCAGGTGCAGGCGACGTTTGCGGATTTGCAATCGCGTGATTTGATCCATGAGGGTGTGCTGGAGGCGCCGAAAGGCAAGCCGCCACCCGAGGATTGGGAGCCGCGCCCGCAGCATCTTTTTCGCGCCACTGCTTTTGGCGATGAAGTCGACCGCCCGCTCAAAAAGTCGGACGGCAGTTGGACCTACTTCGCCACCGACATCGCCTACCACCGCGACAAGATCAAGCGCGGTTTCGACGACATGATCGACGTCTGGGGCGCCGATCACGGTGGCTATGTCAAACGCATGAAAGCCGCGGTAAGCGCCGTTTCCAACGATACGGCCGCCCTCGACGTCAAGCTCTGTCAAATGGTGAAGCTAAGCGAAGGCGGTAAGCCGGTGACCATGTCGAAGCGCTCCGGCCAGTTTGTCACCTTGCGCGATGTGGTCGATAAGGTGGGCAAAGATGTCGTGCGTTTCATCATGCTCACACGCAAGAACGATGCGCCGCTCGAATTCGATTTGGCGCGTGCGCTTGAGCAATCGAAAGACAACCCCGTGTTCTACGTACAATATGCCCATGCGCGCATTCGCTCAGTGCAAAGACGCGCCGAAGCAGAGATGCCGGAGCTGATGGCGGGCGATTTAAGCACCGCCGCGGATTTGAGCGTGTTGACCGATGCTGCGGAGATTGATTTGATCAAATGTCTTTGCGGTTGGCCGCGCACCGTCGATTCCGCTGTCCAGTCGCATGAGCCGCACCGGCTCGCTTTTTATTTGCAGGAACTGGCGGCAGCGTTTCACCTGCTCTGGAATAAAGGCAATGAAGACCACGGTTTGCGCTTTATTATACCCGAGGATAGCCGGATGACGGCCGCACGCCTGATCTTAATCGGCGCGGTCGCTCAGGTAATAGCGCTTGGGTTCGGTATTTTTGCCGTGCAGCCGGCTGAGGAGATGCGTTGAATGTCGGATACGCGAGAGCCTGATTTCGTGGCTTCGGAGGAAGATCAAATACTTCCCGAGGGGCCCGATCCCGGTGCGCCAAGCAGCGGCCCAGAGGACGCCCGACCGCGCGCCCGCCTGCTGCCAATGTGGATCTTGATAGCGGCGGTAGTGATCGTGGGCGTCGCTTGGGCGATGAGCGAGCGCTATTTTGGTCCAACCGAGGACAACAAGAGCGTGCCGGTGATTGTTGCCGATGCGACGCCGGTCAAGGTCCGCCCGGAAGAGCCAGGCGGCGTCGACGTGCCGGACCGCGATAAGTATGTCTATAAAAGCCTGACAGACGAAGAACCTGAGGCAGAACAATTGCTGCCACCGCCCGAGGAGCCGATGGAACGTCCCCCCATTGAAGTTGTTGAGGTGGCGCCACCGGAGCCGGTCGAGGAGGTGACGCAGGCGGTTGAGGTCGAGGAGGTGACGCAGGCGGTGGAGGTGGCGATGGAAGCGGTCGTGGAGGAAACACCGGAGCCGCCATCGCCCGCCGAATTGACCGTGGTCGAATTGACAGAGCCGGCGGAAGCGCCCGAGGTGCGCGTCCCGGAAACAGCGCCAGAACCCATTCCGCAAGAGGCAGCCGCCCTTGAAGAGCCGAAAGCAGCGCCACCTCCGGAACCTGAGCTAACATCCGCTGCACCGCAGCAGAGTGCCGCGTTAAGCGCCAGTAGCGGGAGCTTTCTGGTGCAAATAGGCGCCGCAAAGAACGAGGCCTCGGCAAACGGTGAAATTGCCCGGCTCGCCAAGAAACATCCGGATATTTTTGCCGGGCTGAGCGGCGTTGTGATCCGCGTCGATCTCGGCGCTAAAGGCGTGTGGTACCGCATGCGGGTTGGCCCGTTCGCTAACCGTGGAGAGGCCGGTGGTGTGTGCGGGCAGCTGAAAGCCGTGGACGTCGGCTGCTTCGTTGTCGCCAACTGAGCCCCTCTCCGCGAACCCGACCAAGAGTCCGCGCGCCATAATATTTGGCTGTGCGGGGTTGCGGCTTGAGCCGGCGGAGTACGACTTTTTCCGGGCCAGCAATCCGCTCGGTTTTATCGTCTTCGCCCGCAACTGTGACTCTCCCACACAATTGGCGCGTTTGGTGGCGGATTTACGGGCGGCCGTCGATCGCCCCGACGCTCCGGTTCTGATCGATCAGGAAGGCGGCAGGGTCATCCGTATGGGCGCGCCGCATTGGCGCAAACCGCCCGCGGCCGGCGCGATCGGTGCATTGGCTGAGCGCAATCGGGCTGCCGGACGCCGCGCTGCCTGGCTCAATGCCCGCCTGATCTCCGCCGATCTCCATCGTGTCGGGATTGATGTCTGCTGCCTGCCCGTTCTCGATATGCAGTTCGCCGGTGCAAGTTCGGTCGTCGGTGACAGGGCGTTTTCCGCCAATGCCGGGATTGTTGCTGAATTGGGCCGCGCCGCCGCCGAAGGTTTGCTCGCTGGAGGGGTGCTTCCCGCGATCAAGCATATGCCGGGCCATGGCCGCGCCACCAGCGATAGCCACCATGCGTTGCCGCAGGTCGATAGCTCTTTCGAAGAACTTGATAACAGCGACTTTCGCCCCTTTCGTGCGCTAAACGATATGCCGATCAGCCTCAGCGCGCATGTGTGTTACCAAGCGCTCGACGCGAAGTTGCCGGGGACGCTTTCCGCGAAAGTTATTGCCGGTGCCATTCGCGGGGCCATCGCCTTCGATGGCCTCTTGCTGAGTGACGATCTTTCCATGCAGGCGCTGTCGGGCACCCTGGGAGAGCGGGCCCGGGCGGCGCTGGCCGCCGGGTGTGATGTCGCGCTGCATTGCAATGGCCAACCTGAAGAGATGGACGACGTCGCCGACAATGTTGCGGAACTGAGTTCGGCAGCACTGCGTCGTTGGGCCATTGCAAAAAATAGACTATCTCAAGATAAAATAAATAATTTCAATGAGCTATTGGAAGAGTTTGATAATTTAATGGAAGAACATTCCAGCACATGAATCCAGAATCCAGCATCGTTCTGCAAGCCTCCATCTGGGTTATCCCGGTGCTATTGGCGATTACCCTGCACGAGGCGGCGCACGGATATGCGGCGCGTCTGTTGGGCGACGACACCGCCTATCGCATGGGCCGCGTCACTCTTAATCCGATCAAGCATATTGATCTGTTCGGCACCATCCTGCTGCCGGCGATGCTGATTTTCATGGGGGCGTCGTTCATCTTCGGATACGCCAAGCCCGTGCCGGTTAATTTTGCCAATTTGCGCAAACCCAAACGCGACATGTTTTGGGTCGCCTTGGCGGGGCCCGCGGCCAACATCGTCATGGCGGTAATATTCACCATCTTGATATATGCGACGCCGATCATGCCCGAGAGTTTCACTTCGTGGTGGATCGAAATGCTGAGCGTTGGCATTCACCTCAACATCATTCTTGCCGTGTTCAATTTGCTACCGATTCTACCGCTCGATGGTGGGCGCATGCTGGTCGGCGTGCTGCCACGCCCCTACGCCATGATGTTTGCGCGAACCGAGCGTTACGGTTTTTTGGCTTTGATCGGGCTAATTTTTATTTTGCCGTTAGTTGCCGATGCGTTTGGCGTATTCTTTCACCCGCTGGCGTCGATTCTTTTGCCCGTCGTCGGTTGGTTGAGCGATTCGCTTTTTGTGGCCCTGGGGTTTGGCTGAAAACGACATGAACGAACAACCCGAGAGCGGTGCGGAATTGGCGCCGGCGGTGCCTTCGCCGGAAGCGGAAGAATGGGACTTCGAGAGCGGGGAGCGGGAATACGCTCTTATTCTCGATCTCGACGGCTTCGAGGGCCCGCTCGACATTCTGTTGACGTTAGCGCGCAACCAAAAAGTCGATCTCGCCAAAATTTCGATCCTGGAACTGGCCGAGCAATATCTTGCCTTCATCACACGTGCGCGCGAGATAAAACTCGAGATCGCTGCCGATTATCTCGTCATGGCCGCCTGGCTCGCCTATATGAAGTCGCGCCTGCTGCTGCCGGAGCCCGAGGCCGACGAAGAGCCCAGCGGGCAGGAGATGGCCGACGCCCTGGCGTTCCGCCTACGCCACCTTGAAGCCATGCGCGACGCAGCAAAAAAAATTATACGCCGGCCGCGCCTCGGCATCGACGTCTTTGGCTGCGGCGCCCCCGAAGGTATCGAGGTCATTCGCACCCCCCAATATGAAGCCAGTCTCTACGAGCTGTTAAAGTCCTATGGCGAGCACAAACTGTCCCTGGAGCGTGGCGAAAATTTGCAAATTCTCGCCAGCGAAGGCTATTCCCTGGAGCAGGCATACAGCCGCCTGGCGGGTATGCTGGCAGTCATGCCGGAATGGGAATCCATGGCGCGATTTTTGCCCCCAGGGGCGAGCGGTGAATTAAGTTTACGCTCCGCCGTGGCGACGACCTTTGCGGCGAGCTTGGAACTTGCCCGTGAAGGTAAAATGCAATTGCGGCAATTCGAACCATTTGGACGAATCTACGTCCGCCGTGCCCCGGAGGGAACATGAACACCGAGAGCAGCGGCGACACTGCGGGCAGGTCAATTGCAGCCATGTCAGGCGACGGCTTCACAGATGAATCGGGACAGCAGCTCAGAATCCTCGAGGCGCTGTTGTTTGCCGCTGACGAACCCATGGACCGTCAATCCCTGTTGGAGAAACTACCAGACGGCGCCGATATTGATGTTTTGATGGCCCGCCTCGCCGAGCGTTATGCTAACCGAGGCGTTAATCTCATTGCCGTCGCAAATGGCTGGGCGTTTCGCACTGCCCCGGACCTGGCGTCGCATCTAACGGTCCATCGCACGGTCAAACGGCGTCTTTCGCGCGCCGCGCTCGAAACCCTCGCCATCATCTCCTACCACCAGCCGGTGACCCGAGCCGAAGTCGAGGAAATTAGAGGCGTGTCTTTGAGCCGAGGGACGCTTGACCAGCTGCTTGAAGCGGGCTGGGTCAAGCCTAAAGGACGACGGCGAACGCCGGGCCGTCCGCTAACATGGGTCACCACGGATGAATTTCTAAACCATTTTGGCCTCGACAATCTCGCCGATTTGCCCGGCGTCGAAGAATTGAAAGCCGCCGGTCTTCTGCAAGCCCATCACGTTGCCATTGGCGGCACCGACGAGTTGCCCTTTGAAGCGCCGCCGGACGATGACGGGGACGACGCAAATTCAACCGACGACAATGAATCAATAGACGACAATGATGTGCCGGACAGATTTCTTGGCATTGCCGAAAATGCGCCTTTGTCTGCCGAAGAGAGCGCCGATGATACCGGCGAACACGACGATCCCCTCGCTGACTGATCAGATGAAACAATTCGCCATGTGATTATTGCGGCAGTTCTGAGAGTCGCATCAATCTGGTAGTTCAGATTCAACTGAAAAATATCAGCCAAATTCACCCAGATACCAAATTTACCCAAATATTTAAGTCGAATGGGCGAACCGCGAAATCCCACCGGCGGTCCGTCCAATTGGCTGGGATAGACGTTAACTCCCGGTCTATCCGCCGCATCCAAAAGCCATGAAATATTTATGGTCACTTGAGTAGACAGGGCGTTAAACGAAGGATATATTTAGTCAATTGATAATGATTTGCATTTGCAACTATATTTAACGGATCAATTCACCACGACGATGAAGCATGAATTCGGGCGATATGTATCCGCCTGCGGGGCGGCGCGTCTTTGGGCGCGGAGCGTGAGACCATCGTGCCGGCGCTGAATCACGGCGATGGCGGCACTCTAGCCATACGTGGGATCGCTTGGGTCACCCAGCACCGCGGCCGGCAGGGCGGCGGATGGCGCAATACGGGCGGCTGGGGTGCTCTTGCGATATGCGTAGCGCTTCTGGTCTCGGTGCCGATATTCGTCGTCTTCGCCTATGTTTTCGTGCCCGCCGGGGATGTGTGGCGTCATCTCGTGGATACGGTGCTCGTTGCCTATGTGGTCAATACGTTGTGGTTGGTGTTCGGCGTTGGGATTGGTGTGTTCGTGATTGGCGTCGGCACGGCCTGGCTTGTCACCATGTGCCGCTTCCCGGGCCGCGCCCTGCTGGAGTGGGGCCTACTGCTGCCGCTCGCCGTGCCGGCCTATGCGATCGCCTACACCTATGGTGGCTTGCTGGAATATTCCGGTCCGGTGCAGTCGGCATTGCGTGGCTGGTTTGGCTGGTCGCGCGGCGATTATTGGTTTCCGGAAATCCGTTCCGTCGGCGGCGCCGCGGTGGTTCTTGCATTCGTGCTCTATCCCTATGTGTATATGTTGGCGCGCGCCGCGTTTCTCGAGCAATCCGTGTGCGTTATCGAAATTGGCCGCACCTTGGGGCGCAGTCCGTGGCGCAGCTTCACTTCCATCGCCTTGCCTTTGGCGCGCCCGGCTATCGTCACCGGAATCTCGCTCGCCCTGATGGAGACTCTGAGCGACTTCGGCGCCGTGCAGCATCTTGGCGTGGCGACCTTCACCACCGGCATCTTCCGTACCTGGTTCGGCCTGGGCGACCAGGCGGCGGCGGCGCAATTGGCGGCAATTCTTCTGGCTTTCGTGTTCCTGCTTATTGTGGGTGAACGCCTGACACGTGGTCGTGCGCAATTCCACCACACCTCCCGGCGCTACCGTGCACTGCCGCGCTATTCCCTCCACGGCGGCTGGGCGGCGCTCGCCTTTCTCGCTTGCCTATCGCCCATCATCCTCGGATTTCTTCTTCCCGGCGGGCAATTATTGGCCTGGGTGGTTGAAACCGGTAGCGGTAGCTCAGGCGGCCGACTGTGGTGGAATGCCGCCAACAGCCTCATGCTTGCCGGCGGCGCGTCCGCCATCGCAGTGGCCGTGGCGCTGTTGTTGGCCTACGGCGTACGTCTCAATCCCAACCCGGTGACCAAGAGTGCGACGCGGGTAGCGGGTCTGGGCTATGCCGTACCCGGTTCAGTTATCGCCGTCGGCATCCTGATTCCCTTGGCTTGGTTTGACAATACGTTGGATGGCTGGTTGCGCGCCTCATTCGGGGTTTCCAGCGGCCTTCTCTTGAGCGGCAGCGTTGCTGCGCTCATGTTCGCATATGTGGTGCGCTTTCTGGCTGTCTCTCTCAATACTGTGGACGCGAGTTTGGCCAAAGTGACGCCCAATATGGATGGCGTTGCCCGCACCCTGGGGATGGGGCCGGCAGCGACCGTGGCGCGTGTTCACGCGCCAATCATCGCTCCAAGCCTGATGACGGCGGCATTGCTTGTGTTCGTCGATGTCATGAAGGAACTGCCGGCGACAATGATATTGCGGCCTTTCGATTTCAACACTCTCGCGGTGTATGCGTTTGAATTGGCCTCCGACGAGCAACTGCGCGAGGCGGCCGCGCCGGCGCTGACTATCGTAGTGGCCGGGCTGATTCCCGTCGCGCTGCTCAGTTTTGCCATTTCGCGCGCCCGACCTGGCCGTACCCAGGCCGCGGTCCGGCCATGACCGTGAACGCCGCCGTGCCAGGCCTGTTGTTCGCCGGCGTAAGCCACCGCTATGATCGCGAACCGGTGCTGCGTGGCCTTGACCTTGAGATCGCGCCCGGCGAAATCACCTGCCTTCTAGGCCCATCGGGCTGCGGTAAATCGACGTCTTTGCGCGTTGCTGCGGGCTTGGAGCCGATTCAGGAAGGGCGTGTCGAAATTGCTGACGTAGAGGTCGCGCGGCCGGGTTTCTCAGTGCCGCCTGAGCGCCGGCGGGTCGGTCTTATGTTTCAGGACTATGCGCTTTTTCCGCATCTTCGGGTCGTCGACAATGTGGCCTTCGGCGTGCGCGAAGGCGACAAGGCGGCCAAGCGCCGCGCTGCGACGGAGCTATTGGCCCGCCTCGGCGTCGAGCGCTATGCCAAGGACTTTCCGCATGTATTGTCGGGCGGCGAGCAACAACGCGTCGCTCTCGCCCGGGCGCTGGCGCCGCGCCCTGTGGTGATGCTGTTGGATGAGCCGTTCTCCGGCCTCGACCGCCGCCTGCGCGACAGGGTGCGCACCGATACGTTGGAGGTGTTGCGCGAATTGTCGGTCGCGACGTTGCTGGTCACCCATGATTCCGAAGAGGCCATGTTGATGGCGGACCGCATCGCCCTCATGCGCGACGGCGTCATCGTTCAATCGGGAACCGCGGCTGAACTCTATTCGCGGCCGGAAAGCGCGTTTGCAGCCTCGTTTTTCGGCGAGGTCAATGTGATTGAGGGAACCGCCCAAAGCGGCGTAGTCGCGACGCCCATGGGCACAATGGCCGCTCCCTACGAAGACGGCTGCCAAGTGCGCGTGTTCATCCGTCCCGAGGGCTTGAACCTCGATGCCGGGCCGGGCGGTCAAGCGATAAGCGCCGAAGCGGAAATAATCGAAAGCCACATGCTCGGCCCAATCTGCCTGGTCCGGTTGAAGGTGGCCGGTAATTTTGAACCATTGACGGCGCGCGTGAACGAAGGCGGCCTGTGGAAAACCGGGAAAAGGGTGCGTATTCGGCTTGACCCGGAGCGTAGTTTTGTGTTCCCTGCAAGTCAGGAAATGTAGCTAAAGGCCGCACTTAGCCGCTACCCTTGCGGCAGAACGCGAATATTGCGGCGAAAGACGGCCCTCGGTAAATTTGAATTACGTATTGGGAGTGCACCTGAATGTCGTTTGGAATCTGGCAAATTGTGCTGATTGTTTTGGTGGTTGTGCTGGTGTTCGGGGCCAACAAGATTCCCCGGGTCATGGGCGATTTCGCTAAGGGAATCAAAAGTTTCAAAGCAGGGATGAAAGAAGGGGAAACACCTGAAGCGGCGCAGGCCGACCCCGGAAATCAACCGGCTCAGAATACCCAGGACGAATCCAAGGCGATCAATGCCGAAACCACCGCGGCGGACGCCGGTAGCGCTAAAAAAGACGAAGCCGTAAAAGGCCAATAACAACAACGCGTCTCAGGGAGATATAAGGCCGCGCGTCGCGCGGTGAACGCCATGTTAGATATCGGCTGGACAGAAATCTTAATCGTCATGGGAATTGCCTTGGTGGTGGTCGGCCCCAAGGAATTACCCAAAATCGTGCGCACGATCGGCAAGTGGCGCGGCAAGGCGAGCGCCTATGCGCGCGATTTCCAGCGTTCCATCGAGGAAGCGGGCGATATGACCGAGCTGGACGCGGTCAAAAAGGAAATCGCCGAAGCCAACCGCGAATTGAACGAAGCTAAACGCGATCTCGGCGATCAGGCGGCGTCGATCAAGGGCGATATGGACTCTGCGACCAAGGATTCCACCTTCGTGAAACTCAATTCGGATGGCAGCGTTAACGAGCCTAACGCCGGCGACGCAAGCGCCGCGGGTGCGTCCGAAACCGCTAATGCAAAGCCGGGCGAAAGCCAAGAGAACAGCGCGAACGCATAGGCCGTGGTAGACCAAGCCGATCCTATCGAACAAAGTCGTGCGCCGATTATGACGCACCTCTCCGAGGTGCGCCGACGCCTCTCCTATGTGGTCATCATTGTACTCGTGGCGTTTATCGGCTGTTTTTTCGTGGCTCCCGACATATTCAATTTCCTTGTTGAACCCCTGCGGGTGGCTTTGGAAGACGCCGGCTACGATTCCAAGGTGGTGTACACCCATTTGCTCGAAGCGTTCTTCACCCAACTCAAGATCGCATTTTATGGCGCCCTCTTTATCACCTTTCCGTTCATCGCCATTCAATTCTGGCTGTTTGTCGCACCCGGCCTCTACCACAATGAAAAGAAAGCGCTGGCGCCATTCTTGATCATGACGCCGGTTCTATTTTTCGCTGGTGCGGCGCTGGTCTATTACTTCATCTTTCCGCAGGCCTGGAAATTCTTCATCGGGTTTCAAACGGAAGGCTCGAGCGGCGAGATTCCCACTGAGTTGCTGCCGAAGATGAGCGAATATCTCTCGCTCGTTATCAAGCTGATTTTTGCCTTCGGCATTTGCTTCCAATTGCCTGTGATGTTGACCCTGATGGGTCGTGTCGGGATCGTCACCGCCGCTGGGCTTCGGGCCAAGCGCAAATATGCCATCATCGTCGTTTTCATCGCCGCTGCTGCCTTGACGCCGCCAGATCTCATTAGCCAGGTCGGCTTGGGTATTCCGTTGTTGTTTCTCTATGAAATCTCGATTTTCTTCGTGATTATGGCGGAGAAGAAGCGGGCGGAGAAGCAAGCTGCGGAGGACGCCGAAATGGCCGAACTCGATGCCATCCTTGCCAAGGATGACGATACCGACGAGACGGATTTCAATTACGGTCGCTGAGAATTCGGCGGGCTTTCGCCTGCTGTGCGCTTGGTTTAAAAGGAGCGCAGCCGTGACCGGCTTAACTCCCACATTCGGCTGAACGATGTTCGACATCAAATGGATTCGCGACAACCCCGAGGCCTTCGATGCTGGCCTGAGAAAACGCGGCCTGGCCGCGATGGCGGGCCATTTGATCACCCTCGATTCAAACCGCCGCGCCGCGCAAACCGCTCTGCAGGATCTGCAACGCCGGCGCAACGAGGCGTCGAAGGCCATCGGCGCGGCCAAGTCGCGCGGCGAAGACGCGGCCGAGCAGATGGCGGAAGTGCAGGGCCTGAAAGAGGCGTACCAAAAACTCGAGCAGGATGAACGCGAACAGGCGCACGAATTGAATATTGCCCTCGCCGCCTATCCCAACACGCCCGCTGACGACGTGCCGCCAGGCGTCGATGAAGAAGCCAATGTCGAAATCAGACGCTGGGGCGAAAAACCCGAACTGTCGGGCGAGGCCAAGCAGCATTTCGAACTCGGCGAGGCCTTGGCTCTGATGGATTTCGAACGCGCAGCGAAAATGTCCGGTGCGCGTTTCGTTGTGCTATCGGGCGCGCTGGCGCGCCTGGAGCGCGCGCTCGCCGGATTCATGCTCGACCTGCACACCGAAGAATTTGGCTATACCGAAGTGGCGCCGCCGATCCTGGTGCGCGAAAACGCGGCGTTCGGCACCGGCAACTTGCCCAAATTCGCGGAAGATCTGTTCAAAACCGTGGACGATTATTGGCTCATTCCCACCGCCGAGATGCCGCTTACCAACCTCGTTGCCGGCGAAATTCTCGAGGATACGGATTTGCCGCTGCGCTTCACCGCATACACGCCGTGTTTTCGCGCCGAGGCGGGAGCCGCCGGCAAGGATACGCGTGGCATGATCCGCCAGCACCAATTCGGCAAGGTGGAACTGGTCAGCATCGCCCATCCCGAGCGCTCGGACGAAGAGCATGAGCGCATGACGAACTGTGCCGAAGAAGTGTTGCGCCGTCTCGGTCTGCATTACCGCACCATGCTGCTTTCGAGCGGCGATATGGGCTTTTCGGCGCGCAAAACCTTCGACATCGAGGTTTGGCTGCCGGGCCAGGATAGCTTCCGCGAAATTTCAAGTTGCTCGAACTGCGGGGATTTTCAGGCGCGCCGCATGAGCGGGCGCTTCAGAACGGGCGGCGCCAAGGGAACCCAGTTCGTACACACCTTAAATGGTTCGGGCCTTGCAGTCGGTCGCACCCTGGTCGCGATATTGGAAAACTATCAAAATCCCGATGGGTCGATTAGCGTGCCCGAAATTTTACGCCCGCGGATGGGCGGCATGGAGCGTATCGGCTAACCTTATGCGTATTCTTTTGGTCAATGATGACGGCATTCTCGCGCCGGGGCTCAAGGCTCTGGAGCGCTTGGCGCGGACACTTTCCAAAGATATCTGGGTGGTGGCGCCCGAAACCGAGCAAAGCGCCGCGTCGCATTCGCTCACCCTGCACCGGCCGTTAAGCCTCAGGCGCATATCGGCGCGGCGCTGGGCGGTCAACGGCACGCCCACCGATTGCGTCTATCTCGCCCTTCATAAAGTGCTGGACGGTAAACGCCCGGATTTGGTTCTGTCGGGGGTAAACCGGGGCGCCAATCTCGGCGAGGACGTGACCTATTCCGGCACCATTGCGGCGGCCATGGAATCAACCCTTCTCGGTGTCCCGTCGATCGCGCTCAGCCAGTATTACGAAAACGGCGAGCACATCAGATGGAAGACGGCGGAGAAATGGGGCGTCAAGACGGTGCGCGCACTGCTCAAGGTCGGATGGCCCGAGAATATTCTGATCAACGTTAATTTTCCTGATCTGCCGGCCGCAAAGGTGCGTGGCATCCGCGCCGGCAAACAGGGTGAGCATGAGGTGTGGGACGCCTTTGAAGAGCGCGTCGATCCGCGCGGGCGGACCTATTACTGGATTGGCATGGGTCAGGTCGAAGGCGGCCCCGCGGCGCCCGGTACGGACCTGCGGGCCGTCAAAGAAGGCTATGTCGCGATCACGCCGTTGCATTTGGATTTGACCCACCGACCGACGCTGACCCGGCTGAAGAAGATATTTAGTTGAACGGCGACATCCGCAAAATTCGACTGCTCATGGAGCTGCGCAAGCAGGGTGTTTCAGACACCAATGTGCTGTCGGCGATGGAGCGGGTGCCGCGCGAATTGTTCGTGCCCGAAGCGTTTCAAGATCAGGCATATGAGAATATAGCCCTGCCGATTGGCGCCGGGCAGACCATCAGCCAGCCGCAAATCGTCGCCGAAATGACGACGGCGTTGGAATTGGCACCGCGCCTTAAGGTCCTGGAAGTCGGCACCGGCTCGGGATATCAGGCGGCGGTGCTGGCACATCTCTGCCGCCGCCTGTACACAATCGAGCGCCATCGTACTCTCGCTGAGGAAGCGGAACGACGATTTGCAGCTCTCAGGCTCGGTAATATTGTTGTTCAGATTGGTGATGGCGGCGCGGGCTGGCCCGTACAGGCGCCATTCGATCGGATCATTGTCACCGCCCAGGCCGAGATGTTACCGGAAGTTTTGCTGTCGCAACTGCGTGAAGGTGGGGTGATGATCCTACCCATAGTCGAGAACGGACGCGGCCAAAAGGTAGTTCGCCTGCGCCGGACGGCGGACGGAGTCGAACGGGAAACGCTCATGGACGCGCGATTTGTGCCTTTGTTGAACGGTCTCCCGTCTCCCGCCGAAGGCAACTGAGAGCGGCGTTGAGTGCATTATGCTGCGTCGCCATTGAAGCAGCGACGGTGGCTCGTTTAGAATCCCCGACCATGATATCGAACTGGCGCGCGATCTCCAGAACCTCGGCAGCTCTCGCTGTTTCACTCCTCCTGTTGGCCGCCTGCAGTCAACCGCCCGCGCCGGTGGCCATGGGAGGCTCGAACAGCGAAAGCACGGCACCGCCGCCTCGCCCCCTCGAGAAACCCGAATCGCGGATCGCTGAGGGTTCGGGCGATTCCATGGTGCCTCTGCCGAGGACGAAACCGACGCTCTCGCGGGACGGCGCCGATGAGACCGCTTCCAACTTGGGCGTCGTGCAAGTCCGGGCCGGCGATACGGTCTATGCCCTCTCGCGCCGTCATCATGTCGGGGTGCGCGATATCATTCGCGCCAACCGGCTCGAGCCGCCCTACAAACTGGCGATCGGTCAGTCGATCCGCTTGCCGAGGGCGCAATACCACACCGTGCTTGCCGGTGAGACATTGTACGGTTTGTCGGAGCACTATGGTGTCGATATGAGTGCCATGGTCCGCGTCAATAACATTCCCGCACCATACCGCTTGATTGTCGGGCAGCGTCTACGCCTGACGGGCGCGACTGCAAAAGTGGCGCAAAATGCCCCGCAGGCCGCTACACAAAGCGCCGCCGCCGCGCCGAAGAAGCAGGTGCGCAAGGGGATACCCGGCAAGCCACCGCCGCTCGCCAGCAAATATTTTCTGTGGCCCGCCGAGGGCCGCTTGCTATCGAGTTTCGGCCCCAAGGAAGGCGGTCTTCACAATGACGGCATCAATTTCGCGGTGCCGCGTGGTGCGCCTCTGCGCGCTGCTGAGAACGGCATCGTCGCCTATGCCGGCAATGAATTGCCGGGCTATGGCAATCTTCTTCTGATCCGCCATGACGGCGGCTGGATGAGCGCCTATGCCCATAATGACACCCTGTTGGTGTCGCGCGGCGATGAAGTGAAGCGCGGTCAAATCGTGTCGCACGCCGGCAGCACCGGAAACGTTGCGTCGCCGCAGGCCCATTTCGAATTGCGGCGCAACGGCAAGCCGGTCAATCCGGAAAAATACCTCGCCAAATCATAATGACTAATTCCGGAAGGTGATGAGCTCGGCTGGCAAGCGCGACTGCGCCGAGGTAAGCCCCCCGGGAGCCATGTGGCGCGGATGCGTCCGCCTGGCGTTTGAGAGAACATACAACGGGTTAGCCTTGGGCCCGGTGGTACTAATTCGAACCGTTGTTGAGCATCGTTCCCTTGCGTCCGGCCAAATCCTGCACAAACTGCCAAGCGACTCGGCCCGAGCGTGCGCCGCGGGTCATGCTCCACTCGATGGCGGCGGCTTTGAGCTCTTCCGGCTGAACCTCGATGCCGTGCCGCTTCACATAGCCGTCGATCATGTCGAAATAGGTTTGCTGATCGCAGGTATGGAAGCCAAGCCACAAGCCGAATCGGTCCGACAGGGAAACTGATTCTTCGACGGCTTCGCCGGGGTGGATGGCGGTGGAGTTTTCATTTTCGATCATGCCGCGCGCCATCAAGTGTCGGCGGTTCGAAGTGGCGTAGAATACCGCGTTCGCCGGTCTGCCTTCGATGCCGCCCTCGAGCACGGCTTTGAGGGATTTATATGTGGTGTCGTCCGATTGGAACGACAGATCGTCGCAAAACAGGATGGCGCGCCGTGTGCTCTCCCGCAGTTTGGTCAGCAGTTGGGGCAGGGAGAGAATTTCCTCGCGGTGTATCTCGATCAGCACCAGACTGCCCGGCTGGTGCGCATTGACGGTCGCGTGTACGGCCTTGATCAGAGAGCTTTTCCCCATGCCGCGGGCGCCCCACAGGAGCGCATTGTTGGCGGGCAGTCCGGCGGCGAAACGCTGGGTATTTTCGAGCAGCACATCGCGCACCTGGTCGATGCCTTTCAGAAGGTCCAAATCGACTCGGTTGATATGCGCGATCGGCTCAAAAAATTCGCCTTCCGCGTGCCATACGAATGCGTCGGCTGCCTCCAGCGAAACGGTATCCTGGTGTGGCGGCGACAGGCGCTCCAGCGCTTCTGCGACGCGGCGTAACAACGCTTCTGTGCTGGTATCGGACATTTGGCAAGCGAGCCCGCGATAAATGGCTAAATGCCCGCGAAACCTATCACAAGCGTTCCGACGGTCAACGCAGGTGCACATGCGATATCATTTGCCCGTACGGTCATTTATGCCTATCTTGCGGTGCGTTTTTCGGGGCCCCTATTTGCGCCCAGTTTTGAGGAGAGGAAGAAATATGCCTCGATTGTTTGCGAGGGCGGGAAATCTCGCCGTGGCGGGAAAAGTAAGTTTGCTCGCCTTAGTTCTGTTCGGCTTGACCGCCTGTCCTCAGGGTCAGGGCGGTGAGGGCGAAGGCGGGCTGGGCGGCATCGGCGCAATTTTGCCGTTGGTGCTGATATTTGTTGTTTTCTATTTTCTTTTGATTCGCCCGCAGCAGAAAAAGCAAAAAGCTCATAAGGCAATGCTTACTCAGGTGCATCGCGGTGACGACGTTGTCACCAATGGCGGTATTGTTGGCCATGTGATCAAAGTCGGACGAGACGATAACCTCCTGGTTGAAATCGCACCCGATGTGCGCGTTCGCGTCATGCGCAATATGATTTCTGAAGTCATCCGTCGCCCCGATCCGGAATTCGACGAAGATGACGAAGACGATGAGGATTACGACGAGGGTCACGAGGAGGGCCACGAGGAGGAGTATGAGGACGATGGCGAATTCGAGGATGAAGAGCCGCAAGATGAATCGTCCGGAGACAAATCCGATAAGTAATCGCTCGGGCGTGGCGTCGCCGAGAACGTAGCGCCCGCCGATGTTGCGAATTCGTTTATGGCAGGTAATCGCGGTCGTGCTGGTATGCGCGGCCTCGATTCTGTTTGCCTTGCCCAACCTGTTCAGCGAGCGCTCTTTGAGCACTTATTATCCAGGGTGGTTACCGAGCCAGCGGGTCAATCTCGGCTTGGATTTGCAGGGCGGGTCCCATCTCCTGCTCGAAGTGCAGGTCGACGCGGTCATGGTGGAGCGGATGGACGCGCTGGTTGACGATGCGCGAACCGCGCTCAGGGGCGGACGTATCGGCTACACCGGATTGAAAAGGCGTGGCCAAAAGGTCGTGCTCCAACTGACCAAGGTGGAAAATCTCGACGCAGCAGAGGATCTATTGTCTGACCTCGACCGCGAGATAGTGGTGGCAGTGACCGGTTCCGGCGCTGTCGAGATTTCACTGAACGAAACCGCTATCGCCGAGCGCAAGAGTTCCGCGCTCAGCCAATCCATCGAAATCATTCGCCGCCGGATCGACGAGACCGGCGTGAGTGAGCCCACCATCCAACGTCAGGGCGAGGACCGTATCCTGGTTCAGCTTCCTGGTCTGCAAGACCCGGAGCGCCTCAAGAGATTGCTCGGCAAGACCGCGAAAATGTCCTTTCATCTGGTCGACCAAACCGTTACGGATGCTGACTTGGCGCGCGGCCGCGTGCCGCCCGGAACGATGCGGCTGCCAGCGGACGATGAAGTCGACAGCGCCGGCAATCCGCGCCTCTATCCGATCCGCAAGCGGGTCATGGTGAGCGGCGATTCTCTGGTCGATTCGCAGCCGACATTTCAAGACAACCAAGCGGTGGTCAGCTTCCGTTTTGATTCCAGCGGCGCCAAAAAGTTCGGCCGGGTAACTCAAGAAAATGTCGGCCGTCCCTTCGCAATCGTGTTGGACGGCAAAGTCATCAGCGCGCCGGTCATCCGCGAGGCAATCCTCGGTGGCAGCGGCGTCATCAGCGGAAACTTCAATGCCCAGACCGCCAAAGACCTGGCTCTCCTGTTGCGCGCGGGAGCCCTGCCGGCGCCGATGAAAATTTTGGAAGAGCGCACCGTGGGCCCCGACCTTGGCGCCGATTCCATCGAGGCCGGCAGAATCGCATGCGTGATCGGTTTCCTCGCCGTCGTCATTTTCATGCTGCTTTATTACGGCTTGTTCGGCATCGTCGCCGATATCGCCCTGATCCTCAATCTGATCATCATTTTCGGAATGCTCTCGCTTTGGCAGGCGACCTTAACGCTACCGGGCATCGCCGGAATCGTGCTCACTATCGGCATGGCCGTGGACGCCAATGTGCTGATATTCGAGCGTATCCGTGAAGAAGTAAAAGCTGGGCGTTCGCCATATTCGGCGATGGAGGCGGGCTATAAGCGTGCGTTCACCACGATTTTCGATTCGAACATCACCACGCTCATCGCTGCCGTTATTCTCTATCTATTTGGCTCGGGCCCGGTTCAGGGGTTTGCCGTGACCCTCGGCATCGGCATCATCACGTCGATGTTCACTGCGATGTTGGTGAGCCGCTACATTCTGGTTTGGTGGCTCAAGCGCTACCGCCCCAAAACTTTGCCGTTATAGGGTAGGGAACTGAAGATGTGGCGCGTGCGCTTAATTCCTGACAAGACCGACATTCCGTTTTTGCGCTGGCGTAACGGTCTGTTTGCCTTTTCCGCCGCGCTTGCCATCATTTCGGTCGCTCTGCTATTCGCCAAAGGCCTTAATTTCGGCATCGATTTCGAAGGCGGCATTCTGATCGAAGTGGGCAGCGAGGGGCCTGCCGATATCAGCGACATGCGGATTACCCTCGGCGAATTGGGCTTGGGCGAAGTCAGCCTGCAGGAGTTCGGCTCCAACACCGAAGTGTTGATTCGCATCGAACGCCAACCAGGTGATGCCGATGCCCAGCAAGCAGCCATTACTCTCCTGCGCGATACTCTGGACACCAGATATGCCGGCGAGCTGACTTATCGCCGGACGGAGTTTGTCGGCCCCAAAGTGGGCGCAGAGCTGATCCAGGCCGGCATCATCGCCATGGTCCTCTCGATTGCGCTGATGCTGGTCTATATCTGGTTCAGATTTGAACTGCCGTTCGCCATCGGCGCCATCATTGCGCTTATGCATGACGTGTTGCTGACGCTCGGCATGTTTTCGCTGTTCGGGCTTGAATTCAATTTGGCGATCGTCGCGGCAATTTTGCTAATTGTCGGCTATTCGATGAATGACACCGTCGTGGTGTATGACCGCGTGCGCGAGAATTTGCGTAAATACAAAAAGATGCCGTTGGTCGAACTGCTCAATGTGAGTGTCAACGACACGCTGTCGCGGACCGTCATGACATCGCTCACCACGCTGCTGGCGCTGGCCGCGTTGTTGATATTCGGCGGTGAAGTGATCCGCGATTTCACCATCGCGATGATTTGGGGCGTCTTTGTCGGCACATATTCATCAATTTTTGTCGCGAGCTCGATCCTCGTGCATGTCAAACCGGGCGCCGGAACGAATGTCACCAAATCGGGGTTCAGCGGTGCCGAACGCACAGAGGCTGTCGAGCAGGTCGCCGATGACGTCGGGTTACAGAAATTTGCCGCCTTGCCGGATTCCGGTGATGACGAAGACGAGGCGATAGATGCGGCGCCCGAGACTGCCAGTGATGGCTCGCGCGCCAGTCGGCGAGCTTCCAAGTCGCGCGCCAAGCGCGATAAACGCCGGCGCAAGAAGCGGCGCTGATCGGGCCCGGGCGGATGGATATCACGCCTGAAATTCCGGCCGACCGGAAATATATCGACCATTACGGCGTTGGCGGCTTCCGCGTTGGCGGCGAGCGTTATGAGGGATCGCTCATTGTCGCGCCGGAGCAGGTCTGGCCATGGGCCATTTCCGACATCGCGCACCTAACGGCGGAGAGCGTCGCTGCGGTTCTCACCGCCGATCCGCCGATCGAGTTGTTGCTGATCGGCTGCGGCACAAGGGTCGAGCGCGTGCCGCGCAATGTGCGCGAGGCGCTCCGTGCTCGCGCAATCATCGTGGACGGCATGGAAACCGGCGCCGCCTGCCGCACCTACAATGTGTTGATGGCGGAAGAACGGCGCGTTGCGGTGGCGCTAATTGCGATCTAAATCACCGAAGTAATAGAACCGGCGCAAAGAAAAACCGGGCCCTCCAGGAGAGCCCGGTTTTATTTAGTTTGCTCTCTGCTCAATAAATATTCTGCGCCGAGACCATGGCGTAGAGCATCGGAATAGAAAGTAAGGTGTTGGTGCGCGAATACAGCATCGCTGTTCGCGCCGCTTTCTTCTTGGCATCGGCATCCACTTCGACCATGCCGAGCGCCTTCTTTTGGTTGGGCCAGATAACGCCCCAAACATTGAAGGCCATGATAATGCCCATCCACATGCCGATACCGATTGCCGTGTGTTTCAGCACGAAGGCATCCTCCGCCGCGCCCACGATGCCGAGGGTCATGGTGTCCAGGATATCGCCCGTCCAAGCCATGAGTACGAGCCCGGTCACGAGAGTCGCCAGCGCCGCCCAGCGGAACCAAAAGAGGGCCGCCGGTGCGATCACCTTGCCGATCGCCGGCTTTTGCTCGTCCGGAATTTTCGGCATATTGGGAATCTGCACAAAGTTAAAATACCATAACAGGCCGATCCACATGACGCCGCTGCCCACATGTAGCCAGCGGATCATAAATTGGCCCCAAATTTCATCGAATAAATACATTTGTGTTCCTCCCTACGATCATTCGATTGCGGCGAGGACGGCGACCATGATGACGGTGAGAATGACTCCCATCAGCACAGTGTTGGGTAAAGATTCTAGTGGATTCTTCATTGCAGAGTTTCCCCCTTATGTTGTCGTGCCCAGCAAAAAGCATAGTGCATTGCTGGGTTGTTTCAATTGCTTTGCTGTGAATTTCTCGGTCACCCGGGCGCTGCTTGGCCTCAACCCCGGGCGCTGGCAAGCGCTAGGGCAGCGGCGCGCTGGCCCGAAAGCACCGCGCCTTCGATGGTCGCGGGCAACCCGGTCGCGGTCCAGTCGCCGGCCAAAAACAAATTCCCATAAGCCGTACGCGGCCCAGCGCGCTTCGCTAAGGCAGCCGGGATTTGCGCAAACGTCGCTCGCTTTTCCTTCACGATTCTGACCGGAGGTGGCGCTGACGGCGGCTTTCCAAGGGCCTTGGCGACATCGCGCCAGAGCAACTCGGCAATCTCATCGGCGTCTTTCTCGGCCAATTTATCCGCCGCGCTTACCGTTACCGAGGCAATATCACCGCGCGCAAAAAGCCAATGTGCGGTGCCGCCGATGATGCCGAGCAGACGGTTGCCACCCGGCAATTGCACCGCTTCGTTGAGACGGAAATGTGCATTCACGATGGCCCGCGTCTCGAGCGGTGCGGGAATTTCCGGCAATATTTGAACCAAGTTCGCCGCCGGCATGGCCAGTACGACCGAATCGCCCGGCTCCAGAACCGCCGATTCGGTGCCGAAGTCGAGTGACTCGATTCGCTTTCCCGCCATGTTTAAAGCGCGCAACCGGCGGCCGAAACACACTTGGCCGCCATTCTCGCAAATATATTTCACCCCAGGCTCGACCAGGTCCGGTCCCAGTCCACGCCGGGCGACATAGGCGCGGCAAGCCGCCTCGCCTCGGCCGAATGTCTGCCGCATTACCGCCCACAGCAGGCGCGCCGCGCCCTCGTCGGTGGCGGCGTTGAGGACGGCGACCGTCAGCGGCTCCCAGAGACGGCTCACCAATGGCCCCGAGTTTCCGACGCAGTCGGCGATGGTCGCCGATTCCGCCGCGTAGGCCAGCTTCAGGCCGGCCAAATAGTCAGTCCATTTCGTGCCCGGCACACGGCGCGCCGGTGAAAAAATCCACCACGGCAAGCGGCCCGCATTGGGGCGCAACACCCAGCGCTCGCCGCTCGCGATATCGACGAAGGGGAATTCGGCGCGTGCCTGGCCGACCAGCCCGGCGCGCCCACCCACCGTGTCCAAATAGGAAAAAACCGCAGGATTCGCACCGAGGATAAGATGATTGCCGTTATCAATCACGCGGTCGAGAGTCTCGTCATGAAAGGAGCGGCACCGTCCACCGGCTTGTCCGGCTGACTCATGCAGTGTGACCGCCCGCCCGGAACGGGTGATCTCCACCGCACAGGCGAGGCCGGCCATGCCCGCGCCGACAACGTGAATCATGGACACCGGCGGATATTCCAAATTGTTGGTGACTGGGTGAATGCGGCCATGGCGCGCCAATTATTGCGTCGGGTCGTTGCGTCCGGTTAAAAGCGCGTCCTATATGGCATAGCCGTTCGCGCTCTGGCAAACCGGCGGCGGCAGGATCATTGTTAGGGATTATGGAGCAAAACAACCCGGACCTTCGTCTCGCCGCGCGTGCTTGCGCCGCCGATCCCGATCGCTATATGTGCGCGCTATTCCACGCGCCGCGTCAGCGCGGGGCACTGTTTGCGTTGCTGCTCTTCAATGCCGAAATCGCCCGGGTGCGTGAAGTGGTGAGCGAGCCGATGCTCGGCCAAATTCGTTTGCAGTGGTGGCGCGAAGCGATCGATGAGATTTATCGCGGCGGTGGACGCCGGCATGAGGTGGCGGATCCCTTGGCCGAAGCGATCCGCACTCATGGCCTCTCGCGGCGTTATTTTGAGCGCTTGATCGACGCCCGCGAAACGGACCTCGACGACACGCCGCCGGAGAATATGGCGGCGCTCGAACATTATGCGGAGGAAAGTGCCGCGCCCTTGGTTTCACTGGCGCTGGAGATTGCCGGCGCCGATGCCGGCGTCCTTGCCGATGTCGCGCGTCATACCGGGATCAGCTGGGCCTTGACCGGTTTGATGCGGGCAGTGCCCTATCATGCGGCCGAAGGGCGCGTGATGTTGCCGCGCGACGTCCTGGCGGCGACAGGCCTCACGATGCAAACCGTGTTCGGCGGAGAGGCAAGAGCGAATACCGCCCGCGCTGTGGAAAAAGTCGCTGATGTTGCGCGTCAACATTCAGATAAAGCGCGGCTCTTGCGTCGGACGCTACCGCGTGCCGCCAAACGGGCGACCTTGCCAGCGGTTTTGTCCACCGCCTATTTACGCCGGTTGGCGGCTTGCGGTCACGATCCGAATGACCCGCGCGCCACACTTAGTCCGTTGTATCGTCAGCTCTTGCTCACCAGGGCGGCGCTATTTGGCGGTTGATCAGCCTCCAGCCATATGGCCAATTCGTCAAGCGCGCGACGCGCCATAGCGGGCTTGCGCTCGCGCTTTTTAACCTTACCGGCAAGTGGTGGAAACAGTCCAAAATTGACGTTCATCGGCTGAAAACTCCCGTCGCCCGCAAGATGCCCGCCGGTAATGTGGCTTAGAAGCGCTCCCAACGCCGTATCGGGCGGCGGTGGCCGAACGGCCGCGCCGGCAAGTTCCGCGGCGATAAATCGCCCAGCGAGAAGGCCGATGGCGGCGCTTTCGACATAGCCTTCGACGCCGGTGATCTGGCCGGCAAAACGGATATTCGATTGCGCCTTCATGCGCAGCAACGGATCGAGGATGCGCGGACTATTTAAAAAGGTGTTGCGGTGAATGCCGCCGAGGCGGGCAAATTGTGCGTTTTCCAATCCTGGAATGGCGCTGAGCACACGCTTCTGCTCGCTATGTTTCATCTTGGTTTGGAATCCGACCATGTTGTAAAGCGTGCCGAGCGCGTTGTCCTGGCGTAATTGCACCACGGCATAGGATTTGGCGCTGGCATGCGGATTGGTTAAGCCGACGGGCTTGAGCGGGCCGAAACGGAGCGTTTCACGCCCGCGTTCCGCCATCACCTCGATTGGCAGGCACCCCTCGAAATAGGGTGTGTCCTTCTCCCACTCCTTGAATTCGCTGCACTCCGCCGCCAGCAACGCCTCAATGAAGGCCTCATACTGTTCTTTGTCGAGCGGGCAATTGACATACGCGGCGGCATCGCCGCCCGGTCCCTCTTTGTCGTAACGCGACTGCATCCAGGCGGTGGTAAAATCGATGCTATCCTTATAGATCACCGGCGCGATGGCGTCGAAAAAGGCCAGGGACTGTTCGCCGCTGCGCGCCAATATCGCGGCGCCGAGTCCGGGAGAGGTGAGCGGCCCGGTTGCGATCACAACCGGGCCGGAATCGCCGTCCGGTAGGTCGTGAATTTCCTCGCGCCGGATCTCGACATTTTCGTGGTTTGCCAGCGCGGCTTCGACGGCGCCGGAAAAATTTTCCCGATCGACCGCGAGCGCGCCACCGGCGGGCACTTTGTGTGCATCCGCAGCGTTGAGGATAAGCGATCCCGCCCGTCGCATTTCCTCGTGTAGCAGGCCAACCGCGTTGGTCTCCCAATTGTCGGAGCGGAAAGAATTGGAGCACACCAATTCGGCCAGACCATCGGTCAGATGGGCTTCGGTGCCGCGTTCAGGGCGCATCTCATAGAGCGCCACCGGTACGTCGCGCTCGGCGAGCTGCCAGGCCGCCTCGCAGCCCGCCAGGCCGCCGCCGATAACGCGCACAGTGGCTTGTGAATTCTCTGTCATCACGGCAAGTATAGAGGAGGGAAGGGGGGAGTAGTACTGGTCTCAGGCGGCGCTCAGCGATTGTGGCGCTGGCCAAACAGCATGGTGATGTTGGTCCGGCGGTTGATATAGCCGCCGCGGAAATGACAGTCATCGGTCTTGTGAAACAGGCTCGAGTTAAAAATTACCGCCCGGTTGGAGCGGTGCGGGATGGTGATGCTGTCGCGGCCCTGTTCGTCAAGGCAGCGATCAATCGCGTCCTGTTGGTTGTCGTCGTGGCGAGAATCCCAGGACAGCGGCGCTTCTGCCTTAAACACCTCGAGGCCGCCAGATTCGGGCCGGCGATTGGCTTCGTCCGGCGAAATCCAAAAATTAAAGTTCACCGCGGCGCGGTCCGCATGTATGCCCCTTCCGCCTGATTCCGGATCGCATTTGTATGACCACATGTCGATCAGCGGATGGTCGGAGAGAATTGCTGGCAGAGCCTGGCGCAGCTCATGGGCGATTTGCAACAGGAGAGGCGCGCAAAAGCCGTCGTGCAAATGGCTTCCAAGATGACCCGGCTTGACGTCCTTCCAAATCGTCGCCTCTCTGCAGAAGGCGCGCAGGCGGAGGAGCGCGTCTTCGCTCAAGAGATTATCGACCACGGCGAGATTCGGTTGTGACGCAAAATAGGATTTTTCCATTTGGCTCTGCTGAACGCCTTTGCCCAGCGCCGTATGTTCCAGCATCTGACAAGCGGGTACGTAATAGACGCCGTCATAGCTTGGGTTGAGTATTTTGTGCTGCGCTTTATTGAGCGTAAATAGTGCGTCATGCGGCATATTGCGCGGCAGGTTGTCGCGGACCGATTCAAAGCGGCCAATGATTTGTTGGACGTCGTTGCCAACCATTCCGCGCGCGGAAAGATGGCGCATTTGATCGATGTCGTGACTAAGCTTAAACCTCGCCGAGATTTGCTGCGGCCGGACGGCGAGCCGCGCCGCGCGTTTGAAATAGGCATAAGCCTCTTCGAGCTCGCCGCTCGCTAAGTAGCTGAGTGCCAGCTTCGAATGAGCCTCGCTCATGTCCGGTGCGAGCTTTACCGCCGTTTCGAAATGCATTCGGGCATCGGAATTATTGGCCGAGCCGAACAGGGCCCAACCTAAATTAAGATGTGCCGCGGGAGCGTCCGGTTGCAATTCCAATGCATGGCGAAACGAGTCGCGCGCCGTCTCTTTGTCGCCGAGCGCTGTATGAGCGTGTCCGAGATCACTACGAAAATTGGCATTGTCGGGTTTTCCAGAAATCGCCCGGCCGATTAGTTCCACCGCTTCGCCCGGTTGGTTCCGCGCCAGGCATAATAATCCTGAAAGATGTAGCGCATCGGGAAAATCTGGCTCGACATCGAGCAATAAGCGATAGAGCGCATCCGCCTGGTCCAGGCGCCCGGCCTGATGATGCTGCACGGCCATGTTGAGTATGTCGTTGCTGTCGGGCGTCGCTTCGACCGGCATTTGTGCCACTCCGTAATCTGATCGTTCTACACGCTCAACATGAACCATTTCGCCATATTAATGGCCCGTTAATTAAGGAATGATTAAGCTTTTTGAGGAAGTCAGGCCGCAGAACGCTTCGCCACCGCACGTCGGCGCTTTGGCTGGGCGCGCCTCGGCGCGAGCGCTTTGGCAAGGTATTGGCCGGTGTAGCTATCCTTGATTTGAGCTAACCCTTCGGGCTCGCCTTCGGCGACCAGCCGGCCGCCGCCGTTTCCACCGTCGGGGCCGAGATCGATGACCCAGTCGGCGGTTTTGATAATTTCCAGATTGTGCTCGATAACGAGCACTGTATTGCCGGTTTCCACTAGGCTGTGCAGCACTTCGAGTAGCTTGCGCACGTCATGAAAATGCAAGCCGGTGGTGGGTTCATCGAGGATATAGAGCGTGCGTCCGGTGGCGCGTCGCGAGAGTTCCTTGGCCAATTTCACACGCTGCGCCTCGCCGCCCGAGATGGTTGTCGCTTGTTGGCCGACCTTGATGTAGCCGAGGCCGACGCGCTGCAATGTTTCGAGCTTGTTACGGATTACCGGTACCGCTTTGAAAAATTCATTCGCCGCCTCGACGGTGAGGTCGAGAACACCGGCGATGGATAGCCCCTTGTAATGGATTTCCAGGGTCTCGCGGTTGTAGCGGTGCCCCTTGCATTCCTCACATTGGACGTAAATGTCCGGCAGGAAATGCATTTCAATCTTGATCAGGCCATCGCCCTGGCATGCTTCGCAGCGCCCGCCTTTGACGTTGAACGAGAAGCGGCCCGGTTTATAGCCGCGCGCCTTGGCTTCCGGCAGGCCGGCGAACCAATCGCGGATCGGGCCGAATGCGCCGGTGTAGGTCGCTGGGTTGGAGCGCGGCGTGCGGCCGATCGGCGATTGGTCGATATCGACGATCTTGTCGATAAACTCCAGTCCTTCGATCGCCTTATGCGCGCCGGGTTGCGCCCGGGCGCCGTTCATGCGCTTGGCCACGGCCTTATATAACGTGTCGATCACCAGCGTCGATTTACCGCTGCCTGACACGCCGGTGACGCAGGTAAAGGTGCCGAGCGGAATGTGCACGTCTATATTCTGAAGATTGTTGGCGCGCGCGCCGATGACGCTGACGACCTGCCCCTTCTTGCCTTTCCGGCGCTTGTCCGGCACGGCGATTTGCTCCTCGCCGGTGAGATACTTCCCCGTCAGGCTCTTCGGTGCCGCCATAATCGCTTGCGGCGTGCCCTCGGCGACAATCTCGCCGCCATGCACGCCGGCGGCGGGGCCCATATCGACGACGTAATCGGCGCTGAGGATGGCCTCTTCGTCATGCTCCACCACGAGCACCGAATTGCCGAGGTCGCGTAAATTTTTCAGCGTTGCCAGAAGGCGTGCATTGTCGCGCTGATGCAGGCCGATCGAGGGCTCATCGAGCACATAAAGCACACCCGTCAGTCCCGAACCGATTTGCGAAGCGAGCCGGATACGCTGGCTTTCGCCTCCCGATAACGTGCCTGCCGAGCGCGCCAACGTGAGATATTCGAGGCCGACATCGACAAGAAAGCGCAGCCTTTCATTGATTTCTTTAAGGATGCGCTGAGAGATCTCTTTGTGCTTGGCGCTTAATTGCGTATCTAGCGCAGTAAACCATTCGGCGGCCTGTAGAATGCTCAACTCGGTGATCTCGGAGATATGACGACCGCCGATTTTTACCGCCAGGGCTTCGGGTTTGAGGCGGTTTCCGGCGCAGGATTCGCACGCCGCCGCGCTCTGAAATTTGGCCATTTCCTCGCGCAGCCAAGCGCTGTCAGACTCGCTCCAACGCCGGTCGAGATTTGGGATTACGCCCTCAAAGGCCTTGGTGGTGCTGTATTCACGCGTGCCGTCGTCGTAGCGGAATTTGATCCGCTCGGTGCCCGAGCCATACAGAATGACCTTCTTAATTTTTTCCGGAAGCTCTTCCCAGGCGGTGATCGTGCTTTTCTTATAGTGGCGCGCGATACTGTCCAGGGTCTGCTTGTAATAAGGCGAAGAAGACTTGGCCCACGGCGCGATGACACCTTCGCGCAGCGCCAATGTCTCGTCCGGCACCACCAATTGCGGGTCAAAATAGAGCCGCACGCCGAGGCCGTCGCAGGCCGGGCAGGCGCCGAACGGATTGTTGAAGGAAAACAGGCGCGGTTCGATCTCTTCGATGGTGAAGCCCGAAACCGGGCAGGCGAACTTGGCCGAAAATACAGTCCGCTCTCCGCTGTCGGCGCTTTCTGCGATGGCAAGGTCTTCGGTTAGGGAAAGCGCGGTCTCCAGGCTGTCAGCCAATCGGTTGCCGAGGTCGCTTTTCACCACGACGCGGTCGATGACGATTTCGATATCGTGTTTTTTCTTCTTGTCGAGCGCCGGCGCCGAATCGATATCGTGCATCTCGCCATCGATCTTGACGCGGGTGAAGCCGCGCTTCATCAGTTCGGCCAATTCTTTGCGGTACTCGCCCTTGCGCCCGCGGATGATCGGCGCGAGCAGCAAAAGCCGGGTGCCGGCCTTCATGTCGAGGATGCGGTCGACCATCTGGCTTATGGTCTGGCTCTCGATCGGCAGCCCGGTGGCGGGTGAATAGGGGATGCCGATACGGGCGTAGAGCAAGCGGAGATAATCGTAAATCTCGGTCACTGTGCCTACCGTTGAACGTGGATTTTTGGACGTCGTTTTCTGCTCGATGGAAATCGCCGGCGACAGGCCATCGATCGATTCAACATCGGGCTTTTGCATCAATTGAAGGAATTGCCGGGCATAGGCCGAGAGGCTCTCGACATAGCGGCGCTGCCCTTCGGCATAAATGGTATCGAAGGCGAGCGAGGATTTGCCCGAGCCCGACAGGCCGGTGATCACCACCAGTTTGTCGCGCGGTAAATCCACGTCCACGCCCTTGAGATTATGCTCGCAGGCGCCGCGTACGCTGATGGATTTGTGCATCTTCTTGAGCTCGGACGATATCGACGGAATGGGACTGGCTGAGAGGCAATATAGGCAGCCCGGCGCTCGATTGCGAGCCTGTTGGCGATTTCGCACCATCCCCCGCCAAAAGTCGAATTATTATCCCTGACGCTCCCGGTCAGGGCCGGCACAGCGGCGATTGCGGTGGCGTGGCCGATACGCCAAAATAGCCCCGTTGAAGAGTCGACAAGCAGACGCAATGAGCGAGTAGGAGAGCGACATGGCTGGCAGCGTAAACAAGGTAATTTTGGTGGGCAATTTGGGACGGGACCCCGAGGCGCGCCAGATGCAGGACGGCAATCCGGTCGTCAATCTCTCGCTTGCCACGTCCGAGAGCTGGCGCGACAAGAACTCCGGCGAGCGACGCGAGAAAACCGAGTGGCACCGGGTCGTCATTTTCAACGACAAATTGGCCGATGTGGCGCAGAAATATCTCCGCAAGGGCTCCAAGATTTATATCGAGGGCCAGTTGCAAACGCGCAAATGGACCGACCAATCCGGCGTCGAAAAATATTCCACCGAAGTGGTATTGCAGCGCTTCCGCGGCGAACTGCAAATGCTTGATCGCGCCGGCGAAGGCGGCAGCGGCGGTGGCGGTGACGGTGGCGATTATAACCAAGACCGGCCTTCGGACGGTGGATCGGGGGGCTCAGATGGGGGCGCTCCTTCCAGCGGTAGCCTCGACGACGACATTCCCTTCTAGCGCCGGTCGTCCTTCGCTTTTCGCGCCTGCTCAATGGCGCTTGAGACGTTGTTCGCGGTGGACTAATCGACTATAATTAAGGCGAGCGATTCGGGCGGACGGTGCCTGTGCGTTTTCTTTTAAATCAATGGATTAAGATAGGCTGTTGAGCACCACGCCTCCGCCCATTCCGCCCTCTGACGTGCCACCGGAAATCCCACCGGATTTGCCGCCCGGTGAGCCACCGCTCAGCGGCGAGCCGGTCTCCATCGAAGACGAAATGAAGCGCTCCTATCTCGATTACGCGATGAGCGTGATCGTGTCGCGGGCGCTGCCGGATGTGCGTGATGGCTTGAAGCCGGTGCACCGGCGCATCCTCCATGCGATGAATGAGGGCGGCTATACTTCCGACAAGCCGTACCGCAAATCCGCCCGCGTCGTCGGCGATGTGATGGGTAAATATCACCCGCACGGCGATTCCGCCATTTACGATGCGATGGTGCGCATGGCGCAGGACTTCTCCATGCGCCTGCCGCTTCTCGACGGCCAGGGAAATTACGGCTCCATGGACGGCGATCCGCCGGCCGCCATGCGCTACACCGAAGTGCGTATGGCCGCCTCGGCCCATGCGCTGCTCACAGATCTCGACAAGGAGACCGTCGATTTTCAGGCCAACTATGACGAATCCTCGTTCGAGCCAACCGTTCTGCCGGCCGAATATCCCAACCTTCTGGTCAATGGCGCAAGCGGCATCGCGGTCGGCATGGCGACCAATATTCCGCCGCATAATCTCGGCGAAGTGGTCGATGCCTGCCTCGCCTATGTCGACGATCCGGAAATCACGATTGAAGGCTTGATGAAATTCGTCGTCGGGCCGGATTTCCCCACCGGCGGCTTTATTTTCGGCCGTGCCGGCATCCACCAAGCCTATCACACGGGGCGCGGCTCGGTGGTCGTGCGCGCCCGCGCCGCCATCGAAGAAATACGCAAGGACCGCGAAGCCATCATCGTCACCGAGATCCCCTATCAGGTTAACAAGTCGCGCATGATGGAGCGCATTGCAGAGCTGGTGCATGAGAAGAAGATCGAAGGCATCAGCGATTTGCGCGATGAATCCGACCGCGACGGCGTGCGCGTGGTGATTGAACTGAAGCGTGACGCCATTGGCGAAGTGGTGCTCAACCAGCTCTATCGCTATTCCTCCCTGCAGACCAGCTTCGGCGTCAATATGCTGGCGCTGAGCGGCGGCAAGCCAGGCATTATGAACCTGAAGGAGGTTATTGCCGCCTTCGTCGCCTTCCGAGAGGAAGTCATTACCCGGCGCACGGTGTATCTCCTCGGCAAATCGCGTGACCGGGCCCATACTCTGGTTGGGCTCGCCATCGCCATTGCCAATATTGACCCGATCATCGAGTTGATCCGCAAGTCCAAGGACCCGGCCAGTGCGCGTGAGGGGCTGACGGGGCAGGCATGGCCGGCCAAGGATGCGCGCCCGCTGATCGAATTGATTGCCGATCCGCGCCAATCGGTGGCCGAAGACGGCACCTGCCGCCTTTCGGAGGACCAAGCCAAGGCCATCCTCGAGCTGCGCCTGCAGCGGCTGACTGCGATGGAGCGCGACAAGCTTGGCGACGAGTTGCACGCAATCGTCGATGATATCAAGCGCTATATCGGCATCTTGCATGACCCGGAAACACTTCGCACCGTGCTGCGCCAGGGATTGCGTGATGCACGTGAAAAATTCGCCGATCCGCGCCGCACAACTTTGGTCGAGCATGAATTTGAGCATGACATTGAGGATTTGATTCAACGCGAGGAGATGGTCGTCACCCTGAGCCATGCCGGCTATATCAAGCGCGTGCCGCTGTCGACATACCGCGCCCAGCGCCGCGGCGGTAAGGGCCGTGCTGGCATGCGCGTGCGGGATGAGGATTTCGTCAACCAGCTGTTTGTCCTCAACACCCATACGCCGGTCTTGTTTTTCTCAAATGCCGGCAAAGTTTATAAGCTCAAGGTCTACCGCCTGCCGCTGGCCGAGCCGCAGGCGCGCGGTAAAGCGCTGATCAATTTGTTGCCGCTGGCCGAGGGCGAGACAATTTCCACCCTTCTGCCAATGCCAGAGGACGAAGAAAGCTGGGCCGACAACCAGCTTATGTTCGCCACCCGTTCGGGCACCGTGCGGCGCAACAGCGCTGCCGATTTCCGCAAGGTCATGGCCAACGGCAAAATCGCCATGAAGTTGGAAGAAGGTGACAGCATCGTCGGCGTGCAGTTCTGCGATCAGAATGACGATGTTCTGCTCGCCGCCGCGGGCGGCAAATGCATTCGCTTCCAGGTGCCTGAAGTGCGCCTCTTTAAGGGCCGCAGCTCGCAAGGCGTGCGTGGCATGAGCCTCGTTAAAGATGACAAACTCATCTCCATGACGATCCTGCATCATACCGGTGTGACGCCGGAGGAGCGCGACGGCTATTTTGGCCGCAAACGCGACGACGAAGTGCCTGAACTGTCGCCCGAGCGCCGCGCCGCGTTGCAGACGGATGAGCAATTTCTCCTGACCGTGCGCGACGATGGATACGGCAAGCGCTCGTCTGCGCATGACTACCGTGTGACAAAGCGCGGCGGCAAGGGTGTGATCAATATCGATGTTGGCAAGACCGGCAAGGTCGTCGCTGCCTTTCCGGTCGCGGAGGAAGACGAGATCATGCTGGTGACCGATGGCGGCCAGTTGATCCGCTGCGCGGTACACGGTATCAGCAAGGTCGGACGCGGCGCGCGCGGCGTTCGCATCTTCCGCCTGGCCAAGGACGGACGCGTGGTTTCGGTCGCCCATCTGGGCGAAGCCGTAGCCGGCGATGATGAAGCGGGTGACGACGATGAAGCCGGCGGCGACGGCGAAACAGACAGCGCCGGCGAAGCGCCGAGCGAGGCGGATGATGTGGACGAGAGCGCCGAAGCGGACGGCGATGGCGAGGAAGACGCACAAGCATGAGTAAACACCGTATCGGCATCTATCCCGGCACATTCGACCCCGTCACTTCGGGCCATTGCGATATTGTGCGCCGGGCTCTCAGGCTGGTCGACAAGCTCGTTGTCGGTGTTGCGTCCAATGCCGGCAAAGGCCCGGCTTTTAGTCTCGACGATCGCATCGAGATGGCGCGCGGCGATATGTCGGCTTTCGATCCGGACGGCGACCGCATAGAAGTGCGCGCCTTCGATCAATTACTTATGCATTTTGCCGAGGAAATGAATGCCGGGATCATCGTGCGCGGTTTGCGCGCCGTTTCCGATTTTGATTTCGAGTTTCAAATGACCGGCATGAATGCCCGTCTCAATCCAACTGTCGAAACCGTCTTTCTGATGGCGTCGGAAAGTCACCAATTTATTTCCTCGCGCTTCGTCAAGGAGATCGCGGCACTGGGCGGGGATATCACCAGTTTCGTCTCGCCCAATGTGGCCACCCGCTTGGTGGCGCGATACAAGGGCGAAACCTGAGCCCGGCTGGGCGAGCCGCCCACGCCGGTTGCGCGCTCGGTCAACCCTCTCATGCAGGTCGATTTATTCGATTTTCAATTACCGCCGGAGTGCATCGCCGCGCGCCCTGCTGCGCCGCGCGATTGCGCACGCCTTCTTCATGTTGGTCAAAGCGGCCTCGGCGATCATATCGTGCGCGATCTGCCGGCGCTGCTCTCGCCCGGCGATGTGCTGGTTCTGAACGATACCCGCGTGCTGCCGGCGCAGCTGACCGGCAAGCGCGGCGAAGCGCGCATCGAGGTCACGCTTCACCACATGGTGGAGGACGGCGTTTGGGACACCTTCGCGCGCCCGGCCAAGCGCCTCAAAGCGGGCCAGGAAATTATCTTTGGGGATGGCTTCGCGGCCGATGTGTTGTCGCGCGAGGGAGCGGAGGTGCGCCTCAATTTCGGCCTCCGGGGCACGCCACTGCGGAGCGCGCTGGAGCGTCACGGTGTGCCGCCGTTGCCGCCCTACATCCCCCGTTCGGACGGCGCCGACACACGCGACAAAGCCGATTATCAGACAATCTATGCCGCCAAGGATGGCGCTGTGGCGGCGCCCACGGCGGGCCTGCATATGACGCCGGAGCTGTTCGCCGCGCTGGATGCGCGCGGCGTGACCTGCGAATTTATTACCCTTCATGTCGGCGCCGGGACGTTCCTGCCGGTGCGCACGGAGGATACGGCGGATCATGTCATGCACGGTGAATGGGGCACCCTCGGCGCCGCAACCGCGGAGCGCATAAATGCGGCGCGTGAGAACGGCGGGCGCGTCGTCGCGCTCGGCAGCACCAGTCTCCGCATCCTCGAACATGCGGCGGATGCCCATGGCCGCCTGGCGCCATTTTCAGGCGATATCGACCTCTTTATAGAGCCGGGTTATCGCTTCAAGATCGTCGATCTGCTGATGAGCAATTTCCATTTGCCACGCTCAACCCTGTTCATGCTGGTCTCCGCCTTTGCCGGCATGGCCCGCATGCGCCAAGCCTATGCGCACGCTATCGCATCGGGCTACCGCTTCTATTCTTACGGCGATGCCAGCCTGCTCGCCCACGCCGATACGGCCGACGTCGCGGCTGAAGCGGCGGCGGCTGTTCGGGCCGCCACATGAGCGCCATCCCGTTCGTCATAGCGGCGCGCGACGGTGCCGCGCGGACCGGGCAATTGGAACTCGCCCATGGCGTGGTGCGGACACCGGCCTTCATGCCGGTTGGCACCGCCGCAACGGTAAAAGGCATGCTGCCCGAGGCCATCGCCGCCTTAGGCGCGGATATCCTGCTCGGCAATGTCTATCATCTCATGCTCCGCCCTGGTGCTGCGCGCATTGCCGAGCTTGGCGGCCTGCACAAATTCATGAATTGGCCGCGGCCGATACTCACCGATTCCGGCGGCTTTCAAATCATGTCGCTCTCCAAGATCCGCAATCTCGATGAAAATGGCGTCGAATTTCGCGCCCATACCGATGGCGCGCGCCATCGCCTGACGCCATCCGCATCAATCGACATTCAGCGCCAATTGGGCAGCGACATCGCCATGGTCCTCGATGAATGCACACCCTATCCGGTGAGCGCGGCGGAAGCGGCAAGCTCGATGCGCCGTTCCATGCGCTGGGCGGCGCTCTGCCGCGAGTGCTTTGAAGAACGCCCGGGCCATGCCCTGTTCGGCATCGTTCAGGGCGGCGTGTTTGCCGACCTGCGCGTCGAATCCGCGGCGTCTTTGCGCGAAATCGGCTTCGATGGTTACGCCATCGGCGGCTTGGCGGTGGGCGAGGGCCAGGAACAGATGCTGGCGGTGCTCGATGGTCTTGAAGGCGCACTCCCGGACGACCGCCCACGCTACTTGATGGGCGTCGGCACGCCGGGTGACATGGTGAAATCGGTGCTGCGCGGCGTCGATATGTTCGATTGCGTCCTGCCCACCAGATCCGGGCGCACCGGGCGCGGCTATACCGCGCGCGCCACGCTTAATCTACGCAATGCCCGCCATGCCGCCGATCCGCGTCCGGTGGATGCGGCGTGCACCTGTCAGACCTGCACCGGCTATTCTCGCGCCTATATCCACCACCTATTCCGCTGCCAGGAAATGCTCGGCCCCATCCTGCTGACGCTGCACAATCTCCACTTCTATCAATTCCTGATGCAGAGCATGCGCCAAGCCATCGCCGCCGGCACAATGCGCGAATTTGCCGAGCAATTCCTCGCTCGTGCCGAGACCGGAGACATTGAACCGCTCTAGCTCATTTTATCGCCGCCAGCGGCCCGGCGCAGCGCGGCCCTCCAGCCAATTCTTGACCGCAACAAAGCCAATCCATATGGTGGCGCACCTTGCGGGGGCGCGTAGCTCAGTTGGCAGAGCATCTGACTTTTAATCAGAGGGTCACAGGTTCGATTCCTGTCGCGCCTACCAATTAAATCAAATACTTAGATGGTGAACGGCTGAGCCCTTTTTTGCCTCAGTAGGACAATAGTAGGACAGCAGCATCAGTTTCACTTGCTGCTCAGTGTCTTGCTCAGTCCGGAAGCTCGCGCGCATGTTGCGTCATCTATGGCCCAAGAGCCTCTACTCCGGACAACAGACCGGTAGACGCCTTCCATATTGCTAGGCTTCTAGGTCGGGTCCCTTTTGCCCAGTCTCCGATTCTTTCAAGTGACCTTAA
>Ga0209403_10000846_pt1 | contig 42339 bp, 34 predicted proteins | sample ArcticOcean_MG_C_8_FD_187440 | JGI IMG/M metagenome (GOLD analysis project Ga0209403, IMG submission 187440) | Marine microbial communities from western Arctic Ocean - ArcticOcean_MG_CB11_86 (SPAdes) (version 2) | ecosystem: Environmental > Aquatic > Marine > Oceanic | place: Arctic Ocean... | reverse complement strand
GTGATATCGGGCCAATGGCGGCTCCCATCGACGGAGTTTACGGGAGGGTACGTGAAGAGATTCACTTGCCCTATTACCAAGGATATCATAGCTAGCGTCCATGCCGGTGTCAACGATCCTGGTCGAAGCCAGAAGGTGGACTCGATTCGTAAGAGCACCATCGTTAGTCAGGATCGATTTCTGGGTTACTTCTCCCGTATGGGCAGCGTCACTCGGGCTGCTGAGGCCGCTGGAATCAGTCGCACAACTCCGCCATCGTTAGGGACAAGGGCTCCTCTCCCGTAGGACGGGAAAGGATTGAGGTGAGGGCCGCCCCCTTAACTCATCTCGCCCGGGAGGGACTCGGCAGCCTGGCGAAGGCGTTCGGCCAGGGGCGCGTTCTCGTCTCGGGACAGATCCGGGTCCGAGTCGAGGAGGCGGGTGGCCTCCTGCCTGGCCAGGTCCAGGATGTCCTGGTCGGTAATGCGGGCGACCTTGAGGTCGGGCAAGCCAGACTGCCGAGTGCCCATGTAGTCCCCCGGCCCGCGGAGACGCAGATCCTCCTCCGCTAGTTCGAACCCGTCATTGATACGCTCGACCAGTTTTAGACGTTCGCGGGCGTCGGCCCCAGCATCGTCTGCCAACAGCAGGCAGGTGCTCTGATGGCGTCCTCTGCCCACCCTGCCCCTGAACTGGTGGAGCTGGGCGAGACCAAAACGGTCTGCGCCGTCGATCAGCATTACCGTGGCGTTGGGAATATCGATGCCGACCTCAACTACCGCCGTGGCGACCAGTATGTCGAGATCGCCGTCCTTGAATTGCTTCATGATCTGCTCTTTTTCGCGCAGCGCCAGGCGTCCGTGGAGGAGTCCCAGTTTTAGATCCGGGAATACTTCGGTTGAAAGACGCTCGTGCTCCACTACTGCGGCACGGGACTGCACGGCCTCCGACTCCTCGATGAGCGGGCACACGATGAAGGCCTGGCGGCCCTCCTCGACCTGCTTGCTAATGAATCCGTAGGCAGCAAGACGACGGCTAGGCTCGACCCAGCGCGTACGTATTTTCTGGCGACCGGGCGGCATCTCGTCGATGACTGAGACATCCAGCTCACCGTACAGGGTCAGGGCCAGAGAGCGTGGGATTGGCGTCGCAGACATGGCCAAGACATGAGGCCGCAGCCCCTTGCCTCGTATCGTCGCGCGCTGCATTACGCCGAACCGGTGCTGCTCGTCTACCACCGCCATCGCAAGGCGCGGTATATCCACACTACCCTGAATAAGGGCGTGGGTGCCTATCAACAGATCGACCTCGCCCTCGGCCACCCGGCGATGCATCTCTCTTTTGGCCTTTGCGGTCTGGCTACCAAGAAGCAGCCCTACCGTAACGGGTTCTGGAAATGACGGCACCTGAAGCATGGCGATCGCTTCCGGCTGGCCCTCTCCAGGCTCGCCCGCGAGGAGGTTTTTTACGGTAAAGAAGTGTTGCTCGGCCAGAATTTCGGTCGGAGCCATGAGCGCTCCTTGGTAGCCGTGAAATATGGCAAGCAGCAGACCGGCCAGGGCGACGACGGTCTTGCCGGAGCCCACGTCTCCTTGCAACAGGCGGCTCATAGGCCGGGGGTGAGCCAGGTCCGACAGAATCTCGCGTAGCACCTTCGACTGGGCGTCTGTGAGGCCGAAGGGTAGAGCGCCCAGATACCCTGCTGTCTGGACTGGTGTCGCTTCCAGAGCCACACCGGAGCCCTCCTCTTGCCACTCGCGCTTGCGCATCAGCACAGTGAGCTGCAGCAGCAGTAGCTCGTCGAACGCGAGGCGGCGGCGGGCGGTTGCCATGGCGGCCTCGGAGTCCGGGTAGTGGGCCTGTGCGATGGCAGACTGGAGCCCAATCACTCCTGTGCGATGCCTGGACTCCTCTGGCACCCAGTCCACTACTCTGGATATGCCTGCGTCTAAGGCCTGCTTGACCAGCCCTCGCAGCGTACGATCTACGAGGCCTTTGCTAGTCGGGTATACCGGCACGAGCCGTCCGGTGTGGATGAGCTGCTCCTGCCCTTCCAGCAGCTCGAATTCCGGGGACTCCAACACGAAGCTGCCACGGTATACGTTGACCTTTCCGCTCGCCACGACATGAGCGCCCGTTTGAAGCTCCCTCGGCAGCCAGGGCTTCCTTGATCCACGCCTGAACGACGTCGCTCGGATGTTGCCCGTGTCATCGCCCAGGATTGTATGAATCGACCAGAGGCCACTCCTGATGCGAGTGACTGTCGTCTCCCACACGGTGGCGACGACGGTCTGATCATCTCCTAGTTTCAGCTCAGACACCTTTCGGATGCTGGCGTAGTCGATGTGGCGGTGGGGGAAGTGGTATACCAGATCGCCGACTGTTTCGAGACCCAGGCGCTTGAGATTGGCGACGTTCTTTTCGGTGATACGCCTCAGCCGATTCACCTCGTCGTCCAGAGAGGCGGGGGGAGGCTTTACGCGACGGCGCAGGGACTTGGCGGGCGTGTTGGGCTTGGCGCTCTGCGGAGCATTGCTTTCGATCGAAGGGGCTGCACCAGTGGCCGTGAGCAGCTGCTTTAGGGCGGCCTCGGTCCACGTCTCGCGCTGGACTGGGGTGAGAACGGAGTAGGACTTGAACGGGCCCAGAACCGGCTCTAGTTCGGCGGTCCACCGCTGGAGAAAGAGGTCGAGTCCGCCCACGACCGTGGAGTCCTGATGCCCGCCCAGCTTCTCCTGTTCAAGTATCTTCAGGAGTGCTTCGAGCTTGGGAGGCCCGGAGCGCGACCGGATTGGGCGTGGAGGGGTGGGTGCCATGACCTACGAGTTTAGCAGCAGTGCGGCGTCATTTCGAGACCGGCAGAGCCCTAACCTCAGTCCTTCCCGTCGGACTGGAGAGGATCTCAGTCCCTTACCCCAAGGGAGAAGGGCAGAGTGAGGGGACGGCCCAACGCTAGGTTCCAGAAGAGGAGTCCCTCACCTCAATCCTCTCCCGTCGAACGGTAGAGGAGGCCGGATCCTTCTCCCCCAGGGGGAAAGGCTGGGATGAAGGTGACTTCACCCTGTGATTGTGGGCCAAGCCCGAAGACACGACTTAATCAGCCCTACTAAGCATGCGCAGCACCCTCAGCATCCTCTTTGCGAATTAGGCCAATGCCTAGTGCGCCCGGGCCTGTGTATGTGCCGAGGACTGGGCCGAATCTGGCCACGAATGGTTCGGTGCCTTCCGGAAGAAGGTCGTTCAGGTCCGCAGCGATCTCCGCCGCAACATCTGGGGTGGTGCTGTATAGAACGCAGAGGGCCTCTACTGGGGCAAAACTCCGCGCGGTGTTCTTGAGTTGCGCAATACTCTTGACCAGGGTCCTGCTCTTGCCCAGTTCATGGACCTGCCCGTCGCGAATGATAATCGCCGGCTTGAGCTTTAGAAGAGAGCCGACTAGCGCCTTTGCCTTGCCGATGCGGCCACCCCTCTCCAAATACTCCAGTGTGTCGAAGGACGCGACGCATTGCGAAAGGCTTATGGCGTTTCTGGCAATAGCTGCCACCTCCTCAACGGATGCGCCACGGGCAGCCGCCTCGGCAGCCTTGATGACGATCATCCCCAGCCCCATGGAGAACTGTTCGCTATCCACCACGTCGATCGGGCAGGTTGCCTTCGTCATGCCCTGGGCCTGAACCGCTGAGTTATGGGTGCCAGACTCCTTGGATGAGAGGTGTATGGACACGATGCCGTCCGCATCTTCGCCAAGTCGGTCATACACCTCTACGAAGTCTCCCGGCGAGGGCTGGGAGGTCGTGGGCAGCACCGTGCCCTCCGTCAGCCGTTGGTAGAAATCATCGGCCGTGATGGTGACATTGTCCTTGAAGGTCTCCGTACCGAAACTGACGTTGAGGGGCACGATGGTGACGTCAAGGGATTTTGCGTGGTCCGCCGGCAGATCCGACGTGCTGTCGGTTACGACTTTCACAACCATTGCGGCCTCCTGGGACTAAACAGGGTATGGGGCATAAGATGCGGGACTATTCGATGGAAACGATGAAGGGGTAATGGGGCTGCCCCCCATCCACAACCTCAAATTCGACCCCTTCGAAAGAGGCGCCAAGTTTGGTGGCAGCAGCAGCGGCCTCGTCTGCCGTGATCTCATCACCGTAGTAGAAGGTGACCAGGTCGCCTTCAGCGAGTTCTGCCTGGTGAAGCAGCGCGCCCAGCACATCTTCAATGTTTGTACCGGTAGAGACCAGAACTCGCTCTAGGAGCCCTATCAGGCTCCCCTCCTTCACGGCAATGCCATTCAATTCTACTTCTCGGACAGCGCGCGTGACCTCCCCCGTCCTAACCGAGCCCGCCTCTTCCTCCATCTCCGCGACATTGGTGGCGGAATCGCGATTGGGGCTGAAGGACAGTAGCGCGCCGATCCCCTGAGGTATGGTCTCGCTTGCGACGACCGTCACGCTTTTGTCTGAGAGCTTGACAGCCTGGCGGGCTGCCGGGATGATATTGCGATTGTTTGGCAGGAGTATCACCTGCTCGGAGGGCGCCCGACCCACGGCTTCAAGCAGGTCTTTGACGCTCGGATTCATCGTGTCGCCGCCTTGCACAATCTCACTCACGCCGAGACTGTTGACAACCGCCTCAAATCCCTTGCCTCGAACCACTGTGACGACGGCGGACTCCAGTGGTTGCACGACCGGGTCCTGCCTGTGCGCAGCCGAGAACTCGACGTGCTGGCTATCCATGTTTTCAATCTTGACCTGGCTGACAACACCTAATGCTACGGCGGCACTTAGGACGGGGCCCGGGTCGGGAACATGGACGTGCACTCTGACTGTCGATTCCGTTCCGACGACCACCGCCGAGACGCCTAGCGACGACATCGTCTCGCGAATGGATGCGGGATCCAGCTCTTCGCCTTCTACCAGGAGCTGGGTGCAATAGCCGTACTGCTCTTCTTCGGTCGCGGCCAAGAATTCGTGGGAGACTGAGCCAGCGTGACCATCGATGCCCACCGGCACAGGCAGCTCCATCTCCTCGTCGACGGGTGAGCTGCCATCGACGTATCGGCGCACGCCCTCTAGGATCACAGACAGACCCTGCCCGCCCGCGTCAACGACTCCGGCTTGCATAAGGACCGGTAGCATCGTCGGAGTAAGTGCAACCGCCTCCCTGGCCCCGATGCAGATCGCGTCCAGCATTTCGCTCAGCTGTGCCGTTGAAGAGTCCATCGCGTCTGCGGCTTCGGCAACGCTGGTCATGACGGTCAGTATCGTGCCCTCGACGGGGTTGCCGATGGCGGTATATGCGAGCTTTCTGCCCTCTGCCAGGGACTGGGCCAACTCAAGACATCCGAAATCCGCTGTGCCCTCGAGGCCTATCGCAATACCTCTGAAGAACTGAGACAGTATGACGCCGCTGTTGCCCTTCGCCTCCATGAGCGCCACGTCCGCCATCTTGCGCGAAACAGCGGCAGAGGTCGCGCCCTGCAAGGGACGTGAATCCTCCACAACGCTGCGGAGGGTGAGGTACATGTTGGTCCCCGTATCCCCGTCGGGCACGGGAAAAACGTTGAGCGCGTTGATCTTGTCAACGTTGCGTTCAAGCAGGTGGAGCGCGGACAAAAACATGCCGAGCAGGCCGTCTCCGTCGAGGCGGCTCCTAGGTACTGTGGGGGTCGGGTTGGTCTTATTCACCGTTGCCGTATAGGGGCCAGTATGATAACTTGTTAACTAATTCACACACATAACAGGCCACTCCTCGCTGGTATTCGCGAGGTCGGCAGTGGCTACTGGGCCAGATTCTACTGAAAAGTACTGAGCACAGTCAAAAGGTAAAAGATGGCTAGATGTGAGATTTGCCTAAAGTCCGGTCAAGCGGGCAACAACGTAAGCCACTCAAAGCGGCATACGAAGACGCGCTGGCACGCAAACGTGCAGCGGGCGACCATCGACGTAGACGGGACTCGCACTCGGGTAAAGATCTGCACGCGCTGTCTCAGGTCCCGCTACAAGTCCACCGCTAAGGTCTAGAGGCTCAGCAAGCCCCCAGACCTCGGCAGCCCCCCATCAGTCTTCAATTTTGGAGCACAGGCTCTAAGTTCATGACGCAAATTTTTGTAACAGGTCTGAACCATAGCACCGCTCCAATTGCGGTCCGAGAGCGCGCCTCGTTTACCCGAGAGCAGCTCCCTGAGGCGCTGTCGCGCCTCGTGGAGAAGTTCGACGAAGGCGTGATCCTTTCCACCTGCAATCGCACCGAAATCTACACTCTCACCGATTCTCCAGGCCAAGCCTCCAACCATATTCTGAAACTAATTTCAGATTTCCACGGGCTGGACACGAACCTTCTTGAAGGCCATTCATACAGCCTTGAAGGAGCGGACGCAGCCCGGAACCTTTTCAGGGTTTCGTCTGGGCTCGACTCGATGATACTGGGCGAATCCCAGATCCTGGGCCAGGTAAGAACAGCCCTTTCAGCAGCGGCGGACGCCCGAACGGTCCATTCCGTAATGCTGCAGCTTTTTCACACAGCCATCAGCACTGGCCGGAGGGTTCGCGAGGAGACAGACGTCTCCCGCTCCTCACTGTCGGTCAGCTACGCTGCGGTCAAGCTTGCCGAGAGTTTCCTTGGCAGCGTCTCTGGACTCAAGGTACTTCTCGTGGGTGCAGGCGAGGCAGGTACCCTCGTCGCCCAGGCGCTCCGATCCTCTGGTGTCTCTGACATCACAATCGCGAACAGGACCCCCAAGCGCAGCGCGGAGATAGCGGAGGAGTTCGGCGGAAAAACCGTCCCGTTCTCCGATCTTGAGCATGCTCTGACGCAGGCCGATATCTGCATCGCTGCCACCGACGCTCCGGAGCCCATACTCTCCAGGGCCACGGTCCAATCGGCTTTGGATTCCCGGCCTGAAGGCTCGCTTTTCCTCTTCGACCTGTCGGTCCCCAGGAACATCGACCCGGAGGCTGGGGACATCGACGACGTCAACCTGTTTAACATCGACGACCTTTCCGCCATCGCCGCCCAGAACCTGCGAGGCAGGCAAGTCGCCGCGGGGGATGCAGAGGTCATTGTCGAGGCGGAAATTGCGCAGTTCATGTCATGGCTCGATACGCTCGAGGCGACCCCTGTCATCAAGGCAATGCGCCTTCAGGCTGACGAGATCCGAAGAAGAGAGCTTGATCGTGCGTTGCGAGAGATCAAGGGCCTCAGCGAAGCGGATATCGCCAAGTTGGAGGCTATGACCCGCTCGATCGTGAACCGCATGCTGCACGGCCCCACGACCACACTGCGAGATCGCATCGGCGAGGATTTCCTGGAGGCCGCGCGGGAGATGTTCCTCCGCCCTGGCGACGCAGCCTAGGCCTCCGCAACAGGCGTCGTCCCGTCGAGCCCCCAGATATCCACCCGAAGGCCCACTCGTTCTCCCCGTTGACAGTCCTCTAGATTCCGAACGTATTCAGATTGGCGAAGCACGTCAATCCGAGTGCCACGATACCCACTCCGACCCCCGCCCATATACCTGATGTCACTGGACCTCGGCGTCCGATGGCGAATCCGATAGCGACGAGAAAGACGAGCGACCACGTGCCCGCAGCCAGGTACCACAAGCCATAGAGACCGTCCGCGCCTGACCCGGCGGTGCTTACGGTACTGAGCGCAACGATTGGCACTGCGGTCCACAGGAATGCTTTCCGAAAGGTGCTCATGCCTCGCTCACTTTCCGCCTGAACTTGGGTAGAAGGTCGCAGACGCAGGTAATGCCTTTTCGCTGTAGGTATAGTTGGTAACCATAACCCAGCACCCCCACGATGCAAAGCCACTGAACCAGGGTAAGATCTAGGAAGGCTCTCGGGGTCGGCTGGTACCGCAGCCACTCCAGAGGAAACCTGATCACAGCGTACCCGAACACGTACATGCGAAATAGCTCGCCATCGCGGAAGGACGTGTAGCGGCGACGCCACAAGAAGGCAAAGAGGGCAAGGTCCAGGACCATCTCGTAGAGTGCCGCAGGATGCCTGGCTGCGCCGCCCTGGCTTATGCCCCACGGGAGCGTGGTCACGGAGCCGTATGCGTCGCCCGCCAGGAAGTTGCCAAGCCGTCCAATGGCCTGACCCAGAAGCAGGAACGGCGCGAGCAGATCCCCGGTGCAGCGGTCGACGCCTAGGATGCGCTCCGCCAGGACCACCGCTAAATAGCCGCCGAATAGTGCGCCCGTGAGAGCCGCACCGTGGGCAGGGATCGTCGCAAGCTGACGCCAGAACTCCACGGGCCCCAGGAAGACGACCATGCTGAGCTTGGCGCCAATGACGCCCCCAACCAGGCCCTTCGAGCCCACCATGAGGGTATCGTCGTTCAGCCGCCCGCGTCGCTCGGTTTCACGGTAGGTCAGCCAGCCACCGATAATGACGGCGGCCAGCATGCACACGGTATACGCCTGAATGTGGAATGGACCGGACTCAAACAAAACGGGGCGCAACTAGCCCTCCTTAGCGTCCTCGACGACGAACGCCAAGGTACCACACGGGGAGCCGGAATCAGCTACTCCAGAGGACACAGAGTTCTCGAAACGAGTAGTATCTCTGTGCTCTCTGGAGTAGGCCTACTCCCCCGTCCTACTGCATCTTGCCGGCCATGAGGGCCGCGCGGGTCTTCTCTCGGTAACCCACTGTGTTGTACGCACAGAAGGGGATGGTGCGACCATCGGGGATCAGCTCCCCTATGCAGCACTTCATGAGAGCCTTCAGATCCAGGTTGTATACATCGCCGAATCCCTGCACGACGATCATGAAGACATGCTCTTTCAGGTAGGCCGTCTCGCTGGAGAATGACAGGTTGCACGCGGCACAGTCGAACCGCCTGGCAGAGGCGTCCGTGCCTGGAACCGATGACGCCGACCACAGCCCTTCGAGGGCCTCGAGAATATCGGGGCTGACTTCCGGCAGGGTGCGATTGGTGACGTAGTCCAGGTAGTCGTCGACCTCAATCACCCTCGGCAAGGGTGTCACATTGCCGTCCTCAATATAGGCGTATGTGGCCGAACGACAGGTCGGGGGGCAGCAGGGCACGGGTATGAAGTCGCTTTCGACGAACATCCCGTCGGTCTGCTCTGCAATGCCGTGGACGACATCGGCGAGCGTCTCCCGGTCCATCGGGTCGAAGTCGAAATAGCGGCCCGAGTAGGTCACGGGCTGGAACGCGATTCCTCGCACTGCAGGGTGCTCAATACCAAATCGGACGATGTCGCCAATCTCGTGGTGGTTGACGCCCTTATCGATTGCCGGTACAAGCACCACGTCTAGCTTGGCTTCGGCCATCCTGTCCAGCGCTCACATCTTGTCCTTTGTCAGGTCCTTGCCCCGCATCGCCTGGTGGGTCTGCGCCTCAAATCCGTCGAACTGAAGATAGACGGTGGGTCGGATGTCGGCCAGCTCTGCCAAAAATTTGTCGTCGCGGGCAATGCGAATGCCATTGGTGTTGAGCATCACGACCTTGATCCCCTTGTCGAAGGCCATCCGGAGCATTGGCAATATTTCGGGGTGGATCGTGGGCTCGCCGCCGCTGAACTGAACCACCTCAGGTTCGCCCTCCAACTCAACGAACCGATCGAGCATGCGCTCAACCTGGGTCATGGACAGGCTAAAACCCGGCTGGGCATCGGCGAAACAGATCGGACAGTCGAGGTTGCAGTGGCTGTTGACCTCGATGAGGCCCAGACAGGTGTGCTGCTTGTGCTCAGGACAAAGGCCGCAATCCTTGGGGCAGCCATCCACGACTTCGGTGCTGAACCCCAGAGGCATGGTTCCAGGCTTGTTGTACTTGAGGGAGTTCAGGTACATCTCAGAGTCGGAGCTGATCAGCGAATTAAACCAACCGTGGGTCTTGCATCGCTTGCGCATGATGACCTTGCCGTCCTTGAGCAGGATCTGGGCATCGATGGTGTCGCGGCAAACAGGGCAGATACTGCGGGGTCAACTCGTAGAAGACGTGGTCGGCGTCTTGCTTGGTCTCAACGGCCATGTAGTCTCTCCTGGGCGTCATGAAATCGGGCTCTGGATGCGGTATCACCGCTGCAACTCTCTACGGTGGGATGACGCAGCGCATGACACAGGTGCACATCCCCCAGGGCAGACGCCGGGCAGGGTGCGATCTCCCAAGTGTTCAAGGGGTAATTATAGACCGTACGAATGGGCAGTCAAACGTGAAAAATAGGACGCCCTGAGGGAGGAGGGGATTTCGGCGATATCGGCGTCATGCGAGCCGCAATTATACCCCAAGCGCTTGCCCCGGAACGGCTGTACCATGGCCTGAAAGACATATTGATTGGCTCCCAGCACGGTCACGAATTCCCTATGCGATTTTGGTTGACACTGGCCAAGTAGGCCCCTCATAATAGTCTGTCGGCGCACAGGTTATGTGACGTGTAAAACGGGGCCGAGCAGGCTCTAGGAGGACCATGGCGAAGCTCAAGCACATCGCGATCGCGAGTCAGGACCCAGAATCGACCGCGAACTTCTACCGAGACGTATTCGATCTGCAGATTGTTGGCAAGACAAACGGCGACAACGCGGAGGGGTACTACCTCAGCGACGGGAACATCAACCTAGCGATACTCAAATTCAAGAACGATGAAATCGCCGGCGATAGCGGCGTTGGATACAGCGGAATTCACCACATCGGATTCCAGGTCGACAACCCAGCCGACGCTGACGCAAGGCTAAGAAAAGCCGACTCGCTCCCAATGGACGAGGTCAATGCAGCTCTTCACACACGCAACGGCAAGAGCAATGGGGATCGCAACGTCGAGCTCAAATATAGCGGTCCCGATGGCGTGATGATCGACATCTCCCAAGGCGGTTGGGTCGGCACAGAAAAAGACTAGCCGGTCTCCTCAGCACCATCGCACGGAATTCGCTGGTGACCCTCTTTAGCTCACCAGGACTGGCGAGTCCAGGACCTCTCTTACCTTGGCCGCGACGGCATCTGGCATGAATGGCTTGGCAAGCATAGGAGTACCTGGGTCAAGGTCTACACCCTTTGGCACACCGCCCCCGGGGTAGCCTGAGGTGAACATGATCTTAGTTTCCGGCAGTTCCTTGTGGAAGTGATCGGCCAGTTCCTTGCCACCCATCCTCGGCATCACCACATCGGTCAACAGTAGGTCGATAATATCGGGGGAATGGGCTTGCGCCACCCTCAGCGCCTCCTCCCCGTTCTCGGCCTCCAGCACCGTGTATCCCTGGTGGCGCAGGACATAGGCAGCAAGTCCGCGGACAGCGGGCTCGTCCTCGACCAACAAGACAGTCTCCGAGCCCCGAGGAAGATCGCGTTCACCATGAGATTGCGCGTCGGAGACATCGACTCCCAGGCTGGGCAGGTACACATGGAATGTGGTCCCCTCCCCTAGCTCGCTTCTGAAGTCGATATCGCCGCCGCTCTGCTTGATGATGCCATAACAGGTCGCCAGCCCAAGCCCAGTTCCTTTCCCGACTTCTCTGGTTGTGAAGAACGGCTCGAAGAGATGGTCCCTGATGTCATATGCAATGCCGGTACCGGTATCCTGGACGGAAATCATCACATACGCACCTGGGTCCAGGTCGACGCGCCGTCCAGCCTGTCCCACACCCAGCACGACATTTGACGTTTCGATCGTGAGCTTGCCGCCCTCCACCATCGCATCGCGTGCATTGACGGCCATGTTTACGAGCACCTGCTCGATTTGTCCAGGATTTACGTTGACCATCCGAAGGTCGGCCCCCGGCAGTGTCACAAGTTCGATGTCCTCTCCGATGACGCGCCGCAGCGTGCTAACGATCCCCAATACGCAATCGTTCAGTTCAACGACCCGCGGCTCTGAGACCTCACGGCGAGAAAACGCCAGTAGCTGGCGCGTTATGGTGGCGGCGCGTTGAGCAGCCGAATCCACCTGCTCTAGATGGCCGCGATTGCGGTCTTCGAGCGGCATGCTGTCCTTAGCCAAAGACGTATATCCGATTATCGCTGTCAGCAGGTTGTTAAAGTCATGGGCGACCCCACCCGCGAGCTGGCCAACGACCTCCATTTTCTGTGATTGGAGGAGTTGGCCCTGTAGTTGCTTGAGCTCAGTAACATCCTGGAGTTGTTCCAACGCGTAGGCCGCTTGGCCTTCCGCGTCCAGAATGGCCGATACCGATGCGACGCACCAGACGTCATGACTATCCTTGTGTGTGTATCGCTTCTCGATGGTATAGCTGCGTCTCTCACCTGCCCATAACTCCCGCAGCCGATTCTCGGTCTCGGGCCAATCGTCGTCCTGTGTCAGGTCGGAGACACGCTGCCCGACAAGCTCCTCACAGGAGTAACCCAGGATTTCACCCATAGCTTCGTTCACCTGAACAAACTTGCCTTCCCGATCGACGACTCCGGTGCCGCCGGCGGAGTACTCGAACATACTGCGGAATCGCTCCTCACTTGCCCTAAGGGCCTCCGCCGCCGCCGACCGCTCGTCCGCCACCTTGTCGTTGGCAACGGCGCCGGAAATCTGCGCCCCAACCCGCTCCGCGAGGGACAGGTCTGCCTCGCTGTAGGCCTGCGGCTTTGCCGTCCAGATGGTGAGCATGCCGACACAGCTGCCGCCATCAATCAGTGGCACGGCGATTAGGGAAGAGAGCTCTTCGTCCGCCGCACGCGCCGACTCGGGTCGCTCCTCGAATAGCTGGTCCTTGTCCCGAGGTACGCTCAGTATTCCCGTGCCACGGCCTATGACCATCTCAAGGAGGGTTCCCTTCAGCGGACGCGTAAACCCCTGCTGACCCGCAATATCATCGATGCGAGGTCCGCTCGCATACTCGACTCGGAGTGTTCCGCCTTCGGGATCGGCAGTCGCGACGTCGATCTGGTCGAATTGAACGAGCTTATTCACCTGCTCGGCAAAGCCCTCATATACGTCGTTCACGCTCCGGGATGAGGCGATGATGCGACCAATCTCTGCAAGGACGGCATTCTCACGCGAAACTCGCCGCTCGTTTTCCTCCGCCGACTTGCGCTCGGTAATATCCACGAGAGCGGACCGGCTGGCGACCACGTTGCCATCTGCATCGACAATCGTTTGAACGGTTAGGCTGCCCCATATCAACTGGCCGTCTTTTCTAACGTGCTGCAGGGTAACGTCTCTGATGTCTTCCCCACGCTTGAATCGTTCGAAGACTTCGAGGGCTTTTTCTATGCCGTCCGGGGTATCAGGGTAGAGATCGAATACCTTGCGCCCGATCAGATCGTCGAGGGGATACCCAAGCATTTTCGATGCTTCGAGATTCGCCTCGATGACAGCGCCGTCAGGTCCGACCGACATGTATGCCACTGGGGCTTCATCGTATAGATCCCGGTAGCGCTCCTCACTGCCTCGAAGTGACTCCTCGACCAACCTGTGCCGCCTGACGCTGAACGCGAAGCCTCCGATTATGGCGATGGCCGATGCGACCGCCAGAACCATGCTTCCGATCGCGGCGGCCCGCCACACGTCCCGCGAGCCCGCCACAAGACCTTCCGATGGCAGCGCATATATCCGCATCTCCCTACCCAGGAAGCCCGTCTCCACGGTAGTCCCGTAATTTGCCAGATGCGAGGTGTCAACGTAGTCCGGTGAGACGAAGATTTCGTTCGATCCGTCAGCCATACGGAGGGCGCTGTCTCGGCGATCCCGGAAAGGGCTGGCTGCTTCGAATACGGAATCCGCCTCGAAGACCAACTCGAAGTACCCGCCTACGCCATCCGCACTAGTCGCCGCGTAGTTGAGGTTCCCTGTCGCGGCGGAGAAGGGTTCCGACAGGGCAACGCCTTGACTCGGCACCGTCAGTGGATTCCGCATCTTGCGGTCCGGAGCGAGGGTTGAGCCATCTGGTGAGGAGGGCACGTGGTTAACAACGCCATCGGAGTCCACGTGGTTGATCGCCTGCAAAAATGGGTTTGCCCTGAGCAAGACTCCAGCCGCCGCATTGAACGAGGAATCATTGCCCGTAGTTCCGGTGGCAGATATCGCTTCTGAGATGTCGGAAAGTCGTCGCTGGAGGGACTGGAGTACGTGCGCAGCCTCAGCGTTGGTAGCTGCTTCTGCCATGACGTGAGCGCTCTTGTGTTGTTTGGAAGACGCGTACTGGTAGAGCGATCCGAGGGCCAACACGGTCAGCACCACCAACCACGTCCAGCGGTTTAGCAGGATGTCACGAGGGACCTGCATAGTACGGCTCTCCGTCTGGCCAGCCGTGCCGCGGGGTGGGGTGGCCGCGGCTGGACTCAGGTCAAAACTCTCCAGTGGATCGAAAGCGAGCTACTACTATTGTTAGCAGACGAGCGCCTGTGAGTCATGGGTGCCAACACGGATGACCACGAACCGCTGAGTGGTGGAACTGCTGAGGGTTGCGAGAAGAGACTTCCCCAGATACACATGTAATGGAGAGGGGTCAAAAGATCACCGGCTAGAACAAGGCCACCAGCGATGGCGCCGGTGGAGGGCTACACCTAGAGCATGCCCTGCTGCTGGAGCCACGGCACGACGCCGTCCAGTGCGGAGTCAGGGATGCGCATGCCGTCGTGGCCAGGGATGTCCATGAGGTCGTGAAAGAAACGGTTGCCGACACCACGCTCTGCGTAGGCGTGTGCCATAGGGTTGATAAGCGCCTCGAGCTGGTCCTGCCCGACCCTCTCATCCGCGTATCCGGTTTGAATCATTACTGGCCTAGGAGCAAACTCGTCGATACGGTTGTAGAGTGAGTGGCGCTCAACAATCGGATCGTCATCCATGCCGGCGAACTCGACCATTCGAGGCCACGATACGATGGGCTGGTGCGCGACAGCGGCGGAAACGTCCGGGTTGCTGGCGGCGGCGTGCAGTATGGCAAAGCCATGGCGAGAGCTGCCCATCACGACAATTTTGCCCGGCTTCACATAGCCCCGGCGAAGGCTCTCCGAGATAGCGCCCGCGATGCGGCGCTCCATGCCCTCGAACCAGTCCAACCCAGAACCCACCCGTTCTGCCAGTTCTGACAAGCTATCGAACCATTTACCATGGACCAGAAGTATGCTCGCCCCGGCTGCCGCCAGACGATCAAGCCACTCCGACATGACGTTGGGCTTGACCTTCATCCGCGCCGGGTCTTCGACCACATTGAGGGCCTGGGTAGGGATGACGCAAAGTGTTGCGTCGGCACCGCGCTCTGGGTCAGGGTTGAGATTGCATGCCAATGGGTGACCATCGACCTCGACTGTAAAGGGCATCCAGGATTCGCTGTCGTACTGTCTGGACCAGAGGGGACGTTCGCTCATCTGTACCTCTCAATTTAGCAGCCAAAGTGATGGTCCGGGCACCTGTAGGGCCGCAGAGTTGCCTCTATGTTCTAACGAGTCTCAGTGCGCCCACGGACCTGCCGTTCGGCTGCAACTTCAGCCATATGCCATCCAGGAAGAAGTCGTCAGCGGGCCCTGCTTCTCGGAACCCTTGAGCCTCAAACATCTCTCTTTTTTCATAGTCCTCGACCGATACGGTCGCCCCGAACGAAGCGGCCCCTCGGGTTCGGCCCCACTCCATCGCCGCCTCGATTAGTGGGTTCCACTGATCGATGAAATTGTTGTGGGTAAACCCGTCCACGGAACAAACGCCATCGTCCCCCAGCTTTGCGCTGGACAGGCCGACCACCTTCTGGCGATCACCAGCCCTCGCCGCGAAGAAAGTAGCATTCTCATCATCGAGCAGGCCAATATACCGTCCCGTCTGTCCAGCGAAGCCGCGGTGAACAAAGTGTCGGCGCGACAGGGTGGGCATGTTCGCGTCCATCACTTGCCAGTCGTGTGCGGCATGGACGAGCGGCACCGCGGATGTGCGGTCTGTGACCTCCCCTGGAAATACGCTCACGGGCCCGAGCCCTTTGAAGTATTCCACGAAATACTCCTCGGGGGACACACCGGAGAGCACACGGACATGGGTAATGGACGCGACGAGCTTGCGATACCCCGCGCGGAAGTACGTTCTCCCGGCGTTCACATGGTTGGTTCCTAGAAAAATCGCCTCGCCGCCCATCTCCTTGAAGTCAGAAACAGGGGTGTCGAACAGGGCCTGGCCGATGCCCTTATTGCGAAACTCGGCTGCCGTGGCGGGCAGTCCGAACTCACAGAGCACAGGGTCGCGACCCGAGATCCAAATCATGGAGGTACCCGCCACCACGCCATCCACCCTGGCGACGTAGAGGAGCTTGCGATCCTCGGAGCGTGTTCGGTTGGTTAGATGGCCGCTGAGCATGGAGATGTCCGATCCGATGCCCACATCTTCGGGCACCTTCTGCCACATCTCCCATATCTCTTGAATAAGCTCGTCGGAAACCGGTGTTTCGTATCGGGTCAGTCTTGGGTCCATGATCACCCCTTGCGGCTGGTTGCGTCTTCCGGCTGAGGTCAATATATAATGGGCGCCGCTCCAACATGTCAACAAACAAGCGAGGGCACACATGGTAAGACTGGGAGAAGGACAGTTCACATACGACGTAACGGGGGACCAGTGGGGCAACCTGCCCGATGGATGGCTCTACGAGGAGGTAGCGTGCGTCGCGGTCGACTCTAACGACAATCTCTTCGCGTTTAATCGCGGCAAGCACCCGATGATCGTCTTGGATAGAGACGGCAATTTCCTGCGGTCCTGGGGTGAGGATGTGTTCTTCGCAGCCCATGGTATCTCGATCACACCGGATGGCATGATCTTCTGCGTCGATGCGCGAGACCACACCATTCGAAAGTTCACCCCCGAGGGCAAGCTTCTGATGACCTTCGGAGAGAAGGGCAAGCACAAGCCGCAGATGAGTGGCGAACCCTTCGCGGCGGGACCAACCCACGCGGTCGTGGATCCGCGAGACGGCAGCATCTACATCTCCGACGGGTACAGCAATGCCCGCGTCCACAAGTACACACCGGACGGCAAGCCGCTCTTCTCCTGGGGTGAGCCCGGCACGAGGCCCGGCCAGTTCTGCACAGTGCACAAGCTCGCAGTAGACCGTGACGGATATGTCTATGTCGCTGACCGCGAGAACCAGAGGGTCCAGATATTCGACTCAAATGGCAACTTCAAGGACCAGTGGGTCAATCTCGCTCCTCCCACCCATATCCACATTGACGACCGCGGGGAGTCTCCGGTGGTCTATGTGCTGGAGACCTTCGGAGGCCTCCGGTCGAACTACATGGACCTAGGCAACTGGAAGGGAAAGAACCTGGGTCCACGGATAAGCGTCTTCGACACCAAGGGGAATCTGCTCGCTTCAGTCGGTGATCAGCCGGAAGGGCTCGGTGTGGGCCAATTTACAATGCCCCACGGCATGTGCGTCGATTCCCGAGGCGACATCTACTTCGCCGAGGTGCCCTGGGGCCAGTTCGGCAGCAAGATGGACCCGCAGCGGCGCGACCTCCGTGCGCTCCAGAAGCTGGTCAAGGTGGCAGCCACAGGCTGATTTTACATAAGGGGAGTGCAGAGGGGCCGCGCCCCTTTGCTTCTTAACTCTTCGAGGCACAACCCATGGCAAAAGGAATCGAGCTAACGACCGAGCGGCTCAATTTGCGCCCATTAAGACTGACCGACGCAGACGCGATCCTGGCCTACTCCTCAGACGAGGAGTGGGCTACTTTCCACGATGCCCCACTAAACCTCCACTGGGTTGAGCAGTTCGTGGCGCGTTACGTCCTAGCCCCCTGGGCAGACGACCCGCGCTTCTCCATCGTCCTTGACTCCGAGGTGGTCGGCGGCATCGGGCTCACGATTGATCGCAAGTACGCCCACGGTGAACTGGCGTACTCGCTGGCCCGGGAACACTGGGGCAAGGGGCTTGTCGTGGAGGCGGCGCGGGAGGTGGTTCGCTGGGGGTTCGAGGAGATGGAACTGGCGAAGATATGGACCCGGGCCGATGCCCTCAACACCCAATCGACGCGAGTGATGGAGAAGCTTGGCATGACCCTCGAAGGCGTCCTGCGTGCCCAGACCGTCGTGCGCGGCGAAAGGCGGGACGAAGCGCGGTACGGCCTACTACGGGACGAGTTGATCGAGCGGGCCTCGTAGGGCGATCAAACCCTCCGCACCACCGACCACCTGTGTCCGCTGACTTGTGATACCGTTCCTCCACCGTCGGCCCGGTTGGGCCAGCGCAAACCTGGAAGGGGTCCATATTGTGAGCGAAAAACCAATTCAGGCCGGATCTGACAGGCAGCTATTTCTTGACGAAATCTGGTTCGATACCCAGAACAACGTCCGGCTTAAGATGCACCCGCCAGTCGTTCGAGAGATCGCACTCTCTGCGGATCAACCGTGGGAGTCGGGCGGTGTGCACTACTCATCCGTCCTCAAGGATGGCGACCGCTATCGGATGTGGTACCGGGCCGACGGCATCGACCCGAACAAGGACATGGAATCTTACAGCTGCTACGCAGAGAGCAGCGACGGTGTTCACTGGGAGAAGCCCAACCTCGGCATCGTCGAGTATCAAGGCTCCACGCAAAACAACATCTTCTACCCGACCGAGGGTTTTCCTGCTATCAACCCCTCGGTGATCCTCGACAAGGGCGCTCCTCCATCTGAGCGCTACAAGATGATCGTGCAGGGCAAAGGGAACATCCTTGGGTATACGTCACCGGACGGGATCCGGTGGGAGCAACTGCCCAACAACCCGATACAGACAGAGCGCCCATTCGACAGTCACAACGTACTGCTCTGGGACGACGAGCGACAGCGCTACGTAATCTACATGCGCGGGGTCTCCGAGTCGGTCCCTGGCACGCTCATTTGGAACGACGAGCGACAGGGATACGACCACTCGCCCCCGGGTACGTTCAATGGGGGACACCGGGCTATTCGCCGCAGCGAGTCCAAGGATTTCGTGAACTGGACCAGGCCTGAAATGGTGTTTGATGGCGATGCAGACGACCCGCCCGGCATCCACTTCTATACCAATTCCGCCGCCAAATACCATCGAGCGGCCCAAGCCTATCTAATGTTTCCAATGATCCTTTACCCCGGCCGGATAAACCCCGAAGCGCCATTCCCGGGCCTGTCCGATGTGCAAATGGCCACTAGCCGAGACGGGATCGCCTGGGGGCGACAGTTCCGTGAGCCTTTTCTCCGGCCAGGTCTGGACCCTCGCAACTGGGTTGACCGCAACCCCATCATGGGCCCCGGCATCCTCGAGACCGGCCCTGATGAGTTGTCGATGTACTACTCCGAGCTCCTGCGAGAAACGGAAGACCAACCACGCTTCCGCCGCTGCTCGCTGCGCACGGACGGCTTCGTGTCCGTAGAGGGGCCGTACAAGGGCTGGGGAGAGTTTGTCACGCCGCCGCTCACGTTCGCTGGCGACCGGCTGGAGATGAACTACAGTACCGCCGGCGGCGGGAGTATCTTCGTTGAGTTGCAGGAAGAGGACGGCACGCCCATCAAGGGCCTTTCGCTGGACGACTGCAACGAGATGTTTGGAGACAAGATCGAGGGCATCGTGAGTTGGAGCGGAGACGCCGGTCTAAAAGCCCACACGGGCAAGCCAGTCAGGCTCCGAATCAAGCTCCGTGACGCCAGCCTTTACGCCTTCAGGTTTGTGGGTTAGAGGAGGGACGAACTATATGGATCCAATCCAGGTCGGCTCTGATCGGCAGCTTTTTCTTGACGAGATGTGGTTCGACAGCCAGGACAACGTGCGACTGGAAATGCACCGTCCTGTCATTCAGGATGTCACGCTCAACGCTGATCAGCCATGGGAAAACGGCGGTATCAATCTCCCCAATGTAGTGAAGGATGGCGATCGCTATCGCATGTGGTACCGGTCCGACGCCGGCAACCCGGACAACGATAGCGCCGCATTCAGCTGCTACGCCGAGAGCGATGACGGGATCAACTGGAAAAAGCCTGACCTCGGCATTGTGGAGTTCGAGGGTTCCAAGCACAACAACATTTACTATCCCACGGAAGGCTTTCAGGCCATCAATCCGTCTGTCATGCTCGACGAGAGCGCCGTCCCGTCGGAACGATACAAGATGATCATCCAGTTCAGGGGTGCAGAGAAGGCGATATTTGGTTACACGTCTCCTGACGGTATCGCCTGGCAGCAGGTGTCGACCAATCCGATTCATACCGAAGGGCCATTCGACAGCCACAACATACTGATCCGGGACGACGAACGACAGCGCTACGTCATCTACATGCGCGGAAAATCCACCGCAGTGCCTGGCTCATTCAAGGATGGACACCGCGCTATTCGCCGTAGTGAGTCCGAGGATTTTTTGAACTGGACCCAGCCGGAGATGGTCGTCGAGAGCGACGACGGCGACCCCCCGGGCCTTCATTTCTACACCAACGCCTGCGTCAAGTACTCTCGGGCGTCCCGTGCGTATCTAATGTTCCCGATGATCTTCTACCCTGAGCGGATCAATCGGATCAATCCGTCGGCAGCTCATCCAGGAATGTCCGACGTCCAGTTTGTCGCCAGCCTTGACGGGGTCAATTGGGAGCGCCGATTCCGCGAGGCCTTCCTCCGGCCAGGATTGGACCAACGCAATTGGGTGGACCGCAATCCCATCATGGGCGCGGGAATCCTCGAAACCGGCGATGGCGAGCTTTCGATGTACTACTCTGAACTCCAGCGCGAGGGTAATGGGCAGGGCCAATTCCGCCGGTGCACCCTGCGCACGGACGGCTTCGTGTCGGTGGAAGGGCCATACAAGGGCTGGGGCGAGTTCGTCACACCGCCGCTCGCGTTCTCTGGCGACAGCTTGGAGTTGAACTACAGCACAGCCGGAGGTGGGAGCATCTTCGTGGAGTTACAGGAAGAAGACGGCACGCCCATCAAGGGCCTGACCCTCGACGACTGCAACGAGGTGTTCGGCGACAAGATCGAGGGCATCGTGAGTTGGAACGGAGACGCCGGTCTAAAGGCCCACGCGGGCAAGCCAGTCCGACTCCGGATCAAGCTCCGGGACGCCAGCCTATACGCGTTCAAGTTTACTGGCTGAACCACACCCGTCTGGCATTCTGAGGGGGCCCCGACGAAGTATCTGGGGTCGGGTCCCCTCTCACCTGCCCGTCAAGGCAAGGACCCTCCTCCCCAGACCCTTCGCATCCAGTCAGGGTGACATCGGCTAGGCCTACACCTGGCGTTCCTCTGCGCCCTGCTCACCACATATCCCCGCGTACTGTGATACCTTTTCCTCAATGTAGGCCCTGTTGAGGCTGGCGCAAAATACAGCGGGGGTGGGTTGAGTGAGTACAGGTGCGGTCCAGATCGGCTCTGACAGGCAGCTCTTTCTCGACGACATGTGGTTCGACAACCAGGAGAACATCCGGCTCAGGATGCACACCCCGGAGGCCCGCGAGGTTGCGCTGACCGCAGATCAACCATGGGAGTCTGGTGGGGTCCACTACTCTACCGTAATTGAGGACGAAGGCCGCTTTCGCATGTGGTATCGCTGCGATATTGGCGCAGGCCGCGAGAACCGCGATGGTGAGTCGATGATGTGCTACGCAGAGAGCACCGACGGCATCAACTGGGACAAGCCCAATCTCGGTCTTGTCGACTGGGCCGGGTCACGTGACAACAACCTGATTCTGCCCACCGACGATCTCCACGGTATCAACGCCTCCGTGATAAAGGACCCAAACGGAGCGCCCGGCGAAAAGTACAAGATGATCACCAGGGAAAAGACGAAGCCCATCGATGCCATCCTGGGATTCGTCTCGGACGATGGATTTCACTGGACCCGAACCGGACCAGATCCGATTTTGACAGGCCGGCCCTTCGACAGCCACAACATCCTGCTATGGGACGAGGCGAGCGAAAAATACGTCATTTACATGCGCGGCCATTCGACATCGGTGGGGGGCACATTCGGCCCCACCGAAGATGGCCATCGCTCTATCCGCCGCAGCGAGTCCACCGATTTTCTCAATTGGTCAGAACCCGAAACGGTGATCGAGTCCGACGACGACGACCCGCCGGGCCTGCACTTCTACACGAACTCCGGCCTCAAGTACGGTCGGGCGGCAAACGCATACCTGATGTTCCCAATGATCCTGTATCCGGAACGCGTCCATCCGTCGGCCCCGATCCCGGGGTTGTCCGACATTCAGATGGCGACCAGCCGTGATGGGATAACCTGGGAGCGCCGCTTCCGCGAACCCTACATCCGGCCGGGTCTGGACCTGCGCAACTGGGTGGACCGTAACCCGATCATGGGACCCGGCATCCTGGAACTCGCCCCCGGCGAACTATCGATGTACTACGTGGAACTCTACCGCGAAGGCCCCGATGCACGATTCCGCCGCTGCACGATCCGCACGGACGGCTTCGTGTCCGTTGAAGGTCCATACAAGGGCTGGGGCGAGTTCGTCACGCCGCCACTCACCTTCACCGGCGACCAGTTGGAGCTCAACTACAGCACAGCAGGCGGCGGCAGCATATTCGTGGAGATACAAACCGAAGACGGCACGCCGATCGATGGACTCTCGCTGGACGATTGCAACGAGGTGTTCGGCGACAAGATAGAGGGCGTGGTCGCCTGGAAAGACGGGGCAGCTTTGGGCGCACACGCAGGCAACCCGGTGCGCCTGAGGATCAAGCTCCGCGACGCGAACCTCTACGCTTTCCGCTTTGGTAATGGAGAAGGAACGAAGTAGTCATGGATGCAGCAAGCCTCGTACGAGACATCCGCGCCCTGGCCGAAGGTCGGTCCGACCTCTGGACTAGCTCGGCCTGCGGTGTGACTCGTTCGCAGCGAGCAATCCCCGCACTTCTCCACCGAGACGCCTACAGTGCCTCGCCACGACAGACGAGGGTGCTCATCATAGCTGGGCTGTCGGCGCAACCGGCCGATGTGGAGTTGGCCCTCGCCACCGCCCGACAGTACTCGTCGCCGGATAACGCGACTTCCAGCACGATTGCCCTCAGCATCGTGCCTTGCGCCAATCTAGACGGCCTGGAACTCCGGGCCGCTCCCGGAAATGGTGCAGGAGGATCGCCCGAGTCCGGCTACCCTCCAGACGACGGCTACTTCTATCACCAGACCGACCCCGAGCAGCGATACCTGTGGCGATGGATCTGTTTCCAGGCCCCCGACCTGATGATCTCACTGGCGTTCTCGGATACCACCGTATGGGAAGCCAACGATGCCGCCGGCAATCTCGGATCCACCCTGGGGGCCACAAGCATGGGCTCAGGCGACGGCCTACTGCAGGCCCTGGGTGCAGACGGCGCGGGTGGCCTGGGAGCAATACCCGGCATCCGCCTGGGCACGACTGTGGATGGCCTCCGTGGTGAGATGGAACGACTCTGGAAAACCATCGAGACAACCACCCCTGGACGATCCGGAGCCGGGGCCGAACTGGACCGCAGACGCTCTCGCTCGCCTATGGAGGTGGGGAGAGCGCTGTCTTCGCCATACGGACACCGGCTCGACCCGATCAACTACACCGAGGGCGTCGCGATGAGCGGAAGGCTCAGGCTGGCAGATCTGGACGACGAGGTTACTAGTCCGGCTCAGGAGTTTGTAGCACTGGTCTCGCCATACATGGCGCACGATTTCTTTGCCTACGCTACCAATGCGGGAGCCCTCGGCGCACTCGTCTGGGCAGACGAGCTGACCCAGGCTACGGGCGATCCTCGCTACGCCGCCCTGCTTGTCGAGGCGGGGAACGTTTACCGCCGCGCATCCGAAGGCAAAACTGCACCCATCCTCCGTGCCGACTATATCGTCGAGGACATGCTCCATATTGGAAGCGTGTTGGGCCGGGCTTTCAACCTCACCGGCGACGACAAGTACCTCGACGTGCTGACCACGTTCCTGTTCGATGCGGAAACGCAACAAGAGAGTGGCCTGTACTGGCACGGACGCAATGCCCACCACCACTGGGGACGCGGCAACGGATTCGCGGCCATGGGGCTCGCCGAGTCGCTGACGTACATCCCAGAGGACCACCCCGATCGTGCCAGGGTCCTGACGAAGTACGTCGCCCTCATGGAGGCTATGCGCAGACACCAGGAGCCTTCTGGCATGTGGCGTCAGGTCGTCGACTTCCCGGGCACATATCAAGAATTCACCGCGACCAGTATGACCGGCTATGCGATGGCCAGAGGGGTCCGGATGGGCTGGCTGGACGAGGGTTTCAGAGACACGGTCGCCCTGGCCTGGCAAGGAATTTCGGACCGCATCGAGGACTCGGGAAAGGTCGTCGACGCATGTTTTGGATCGGGCACCAACGCCGATATACAGTACTATCTGGACCGGCCCGCCGTGAGCGGCTTCGATGACCGAGGCGGCAGCATGGCACTATGGTTTACAGCAGAGGTGCAGGTGCTGCGCACGCTAAGTGGGCCGGGCCTGGACACTGCCTGACAACTGACTGCCCTCAGATTATCTATTCTGTTTTCCCTTATCCTCCGGCAACGCAAAACCCAAGACCTAATGCGACCAACCCAGGAGAACACATGCCAGCAAAAGTCCGAATCGGCTTCATAGGCGCGGGCGGAGTCGCCCAGAGCAGACACCTGCCGGCCCTCGCAAAGATACCCGAGGCGGAACTGGGACCAGTTTGGAGCCGCACTCCCGCTAAGGCACACGACGCGGTAGAGCAGTACGGCTTCTCCTCGGCAGCCGCGACCTGGCAAGAGGTTGCAGAGTCACCCGACGTGGACGCTGTGATCGTCGCCACCCCACCCGTGCTCCATCGAGACGCGACCCTTGCGGCCCTCGCCGCCGGCAAGCACGTACTTTGCCAGGCACGAATGGGCCTGAACCTGAGCCACGCGCAGGACATGCTCGACGCTTCGCGGAAGAACGATCTGGTGACGGCCCTCTATCCTCCCCTCCCCGGCCTGAAGGGTGACCGAACGATGTTGCGACTGCTCCACGATGAGGGATTCGTGGGCGATATCCGGGAGGTCCACGTTACCGGTATGATGTCGACCCCCGAAAGCGACGCCTATTCCTGGCAGGCTGACCCCGCCGTGACAGGTGTCAACGCGATGACCCTCGGCATGTGGGTCGAGATCCTGAACAGGTGGGTAGGCCCGGCCACGAGACTTGCCGCCATAGGGCGGAACCACCGCACCAAGCGCACCGACATCGCAGGGGAGCGCGTAGACGCCGAAGTCCCGGACTCCATAGCCATAGTCGCGGACCTGGAGTGCGGAGCCACAGCTAGCTACCACTTCTCGTCTGCCGCCAGCTCTGTACCCGCCCCAACCATTTCGATCTACGGTTCCAATGGTGCCCTGGTATACAACCTGTTCGGAGGGGAGATCATGGGAGCCACAGACGGCGCGGCCAACCTGGGGTCCATCTTCATCCCCGAGGCGGAGATCCGCACCCAGGACACCGACTCCCAGTGGATTCGTGCCATCCAGGATGGCACGCCCGTGTCCCCCGACTTCGAGGAGGGCATGCGGTACATGGAGTTTTCCGAAGCCGTTGCCCTCTCCCTGAAGTCCGGAGACATGGTTTCGCTCCCACCTCCATCACGGATGGAAGCCTGGGGCAACTACCTATCCTAATGGGGATCAAAGGGGTCATCCAGGGGGGAGCCGCGATTTCCATGCGTCGCAGATCACCTAAACTCGGCCTTCTCCCGTTAGCGCTCATATTGCTGCTAGTGTCGCTTGCCGTAGCCTGCACGGTGGAAGTAGAGCCGGTAGCACCCCCTGAAACCGCCGTGCCAGCGGTCCCAGCACCCACGGCTAGAGCTGCGCCCACGCCCGAGCCGGAGCCTCTGCCGACCCGCAGGCCCGCAGCTGACCCTGCACCTGCTGCCCCCGCAGTATCGGCCACGACTGCCGCCAAAGCGTCCATTGCCACAGCACCTACGACCGCGCTGGTCGCGACCAATGAGGGGCCATCAGTACTGCTGCCCAGACGAAAGGCACCGGCAATTGCTTCGGGCATTGCACTGGCGCCCGATCAGGTGCTGCGCTTCCCTATCCAGCGCAAGCGATCCACGATCGCGCCCTGGCGCACCGGAAGCTACATCGAGTCGGCCTGGAACCAGGATGTCTTTATGCCCCTGTTCCGCTTCTCTCCCACAGGCGAATTGCTCCAGGGAGTGGCTATCGGCTACGACGTCAATGCGGACTCCACGATGTTCACAATACACATCGACCCAGATGCCATCTTCCACGACGGCTCTCCGGTCACCGCTGCGGACGTGAAGGCGGCGTGGGAGTTCGGCGGCCTCCCGGAAAACCAGGTGTCATGGGGCGCGTCCCTGCTGACGCTTACCCAGGTGCAGGGCTTCGACGCAGTTTCGAACGGCGACGTTGGACAGGCATCTGGACTCCGAGCTGTCGACCAGCGGACACTGGAAATCTCACTCAACGCCCCCGACCCGACCTGGCCCCTGAAGTTAGCCGTATGGATGCTGGGGATATTCAAGGCCGATCAGGCTAAGGCCGACCCGGCCTGGGAACAGCACCCCATTGGCGTTGGTCCGTTCAAGGTCACATTTGACCCCGAATCCAGTGACATTGATCTGACCCCGGCGGCCAACTGGTGGCGCGACCGACCCACCCTGGAGAAGGTCGAACTTCGCTTCGTCGGCGATCTCTCGACCCAACTCACCATGTACGAGAGCGGCGAGGCCGACGTCATATTCTCCGATGTCGCCCGCCAGCCCTCTGTCCACGATCGCAGATATATTTTCCATAACGACCTGGTCCCAATCCCAGACCTGTCTACCTGGTATTTCGCATTCAAGACCGACTCACCTCCCCTCGACGACACGAAGGTCCGGGCAGCCCTTGCTCACGCCATCGACATGCCCGCTGCGGTAATGTCGGGATTCGGCCCCACAACGCCACGAGCAACAGGCATGATAAACACCCTGCTCCCCTGCACGGACGGATCGTATTCCGGCTACGACTACGACCCCGAAAAGGCCCGGCAACTCCTGTCCGAATCCAGTTACGCCGGAGCGAGCCATCCGGCGATTCTCGTCGAGCTAAGCGGCCCTCAGTTCACCAGGGCCGCTGAAGTGATGAAGGAGGATTGGCGCGAGATACTCGGAGTCCAAGTCACGATCATCCAGGTCGAGAGCGGCCCGCAGCGCTCTGATGATGCGAACCTGCTCAGGCTGAGCGTGGGCTCTCAGATACCCGACCCAGGGCAGCTCATCTACATGCTGGGGCACTCCGCCTCGAAAGAGGTACAGGGCACCACGGGCCACTCCAACCCGGACTTGGATGCCATAATCGAAGAGGGCAATGCGCTGCCGCTGGACGCACCCAGCCGTTGTTCGCTCTACCAGGACGCCCAGCAACAGATCATCGACGGTTACTACTATTTGCCAGTGATATTCGAGAGCGGACGCTCATACCTGGTCCAGCCATGGGTCCTCGGCATGCAAACAGCAATCAACGACGCCTGGCAGTCACTGCCCTACATCAAAATAGCGCGACGCGACCGCTCATAGTGGCGGGTGGCACAGCCACTTTTTGGGGGCGGGGCTGGGTATTTTGCAAACGATCTAGCTATTTTGAGGGGTGTGCAGAGGGGCGCAGCCCCTCGCCGGGGGCCTGAGAGCCTATCCTGAGCATCGTGACGAGTTGGGCCGCCCACTGGGCGAATGAATCTGTCACAATACACCCGCGCCAATATTCCCGCTGGACGGTGATCCGATCAGGGGCCGCGTGAGATAATAATGCCTAGTATCAGAGAGAGGAACCAATGACAGAACGTGCACCTGAAAACATCGGCTCCGGTCGCCAGCTATTCGTCGATGACCATTGGATCGCAAAGATTGACGGTGCCACCCGTAGACTGCAGTCCCCGATACCCAGGGAGTCCGTGCTGCGAGGGGACCGCCCCTGGGACCACGACAGCGTGGCATTCCTGCGGACCTTCCAGGACGGCGACCGCTACCGCGCCTGGTACCGTTGCGACGCAGTGTCTGCGCCGAAAGTAATGAACCCGCGCTGGTCGGCGTACGCGGAGAGCCAGGATGGCATCCACTGGGAGAAGCCGGACCTCGGAATAATTGAGTTCGAGGGCTCTCGCGATAACAACCTGGTCTGGATGGGGCCCGGCGCTAACATGGCGCCCTTCCGCGATGACAACCCCGACACCCCTGATGCGCAGCGTTACAAGGCCGTCGTACGTGATAAGGACGTATTCGCGATGGCCTCTCCCGACGGCGTCAACTGGAAGCTGATGCAGGAGGAGCCTGTCCTCACCGACCGCCCATTCGATTCCTTTAACGTGCCCTTCTGGGATGCCCAGACCGGCAGGTACGTCATCTATACCAGGGGCGTGGATGGCACCGGGATATTCAAAGGCGGGGTGCGCTGGATACGGCGAGCGACATCTCCAGACTTCATCCACTGGAGCGAGCTTGAGTCGATCGAAACAGGCGAGGTCCCCGACGAGCACCTGTACACCAACTCCTGTGTGGCGTACGAACGTGCGCCGAACACCTATCTAATGTTTCCATCAAGGTATGTCATCGAGCACACGCCGGACCCAACGTGGCCTCACGGCAACGGCGTCAACGACATCGTATTCATGTCCTCACGTGACGGACTCCACTTCGACCGCAGCTTCAAAGAGGCGATCCTTCGTCCCGGACTTGACCGGGAGAACTGGCATGAGCGTGGCGTGTATATGGAGACCGGCATCCTGCATACCTCGTCCGAAGAGATGAGCATGTACGCCAGCGACCACTGGAGGTACCCTACCACCCGCATCCGCCGGTACACCTTCCGCACCGACGGCTTTGTCGCGGTCAACGCCGGTTTTGGGGGCGGCGAACTCATAACGCACCCGCTGGTCTTCGAGGGTGGTGAACTTGAAGTCAACTACTCCACGTCGGCCGCCGGGTCGCTCCGTATCGAGGTTCAAGACGCAGAGGGACGCCCGATACCAGGCCTGGCCATGGACGACTGCCCGGAGATGTTCGGCGACGAGATCGAGGGGGCCATCACGTGGAACTCTGGCGCGACCCTGAGCGATTTTGCAGGAAAACCGGTACGGCTGCGATTCGCGCTAAAGGACGCAGACCTGTTCGCGTTCCGCTTCCGGCCTAAAGGCTCTTGACCATTACTTCTAGGAATCGCACTTGATCCGGAACGCCATCGACCTCTTAAAACGGTTCATCCCGGTAATTGTGATCGGCTCCATTGCGATCGCTGGCTTGCTGGCCGTCGGCATCGGCGTCGCAGACAGCGTCGGAGGGCCAGCCGCACCGGCGCCGACCCCCACGCCGAAGCCAACTGCCACGCCTTTCGCCAAGCCAACGCGCACACCACCCTACGTCGCACCGACGCCGACCCCACAGCCCAGCAACATCCGCGAGATCGGCAGCAGGCTCGAGCCCATGGTCGACAATTGGCTCATGGAACAGTTGCAAAGGACTACATTAAAACTGCACAGCCCCACCCCTCGCGAGGTCGTACTGGAGTTCGATCAGCCGTGGGAGGGCTCGGTCAGCAACTATGCGGGGGTCATAAAAGACGGCGATCTCTACCGCATGTGGTACCGCGCGCTGAACGAGGAGGAGAATGGGCGCTACACCGCCTACGCCGAGAGCGTCGACGGGATAGTATGGACACGGCCGGTCCTAGGTCTGGTCGAAGCAAACGGTTCCATTGAGAACAATATCGTCCTTGACGGGACCGACGCGTGGAACCTGAGCGTGTTCAAGGACACCAATCCTGCCGCAAACGATTCCGAGCGCTACAAGGCCATCGCCAGAGGCCCCGCCGTTGATGGCCGCGATACGATACGGGCGTTCGTTTCACCGGATGGACTCCAGTGGCAATCCACCGAGCAGGACACGATCCTGGTTGCGCCGGATGACGGCTGGCCCAACTTCGACTCCCACAACATCGCCTTCTGGGACACCGAACAGAAACAGTACGTCGCCTACATGCGAGGGTGGATAAATCCGGGGTTCCGAGGTATCCGTCGCAGCGTCTCGGATGACTTCGTTGAATGGTCCGAGCCGACGTTCATAAATCTTGGACCAACCAAGCTCGAACACCTGTACACCAATGCCGCGACTCAATACTACCGCGCGCCCCACATCTACATGATGTTCCCGATGCGCTTCACACCGGACCGACAGTTCGACGTCGACTGGCTCCACGACGGCCTCTCGGAGGCGGTGTTCATGACCAGTCGCGACGGGCAGTTCTGGAGCCGACGTTTCATGGAGGCATACATACCCCCTGGTCCGGATCAAAGAAACTGGAACGAGCGTAATATGGTCGTCGCCTCCGGCCTCGTGCCCACGGGGCCCGGCGAGATGTCCATCTACTATGTGGAACACTACAGGCGACCCACGGTGCGGCTCCGGAGAGCAACCATGCGCGTCGACGGCATCGTCTCCGTCAACGCCAACTTCACCGGTGGATTTGCCCGAACCAGGCCCTTCAACTTCGACGGCAACGAGCTCGTGATCAACTATTCGACCGCAGCCTCCGGGATAATCAACGTCGAAATTCAGGACGAAAAGGGACTGATCATTTCCGGCTACTCCATGGGCAATTCCGACGATATCTACGGCGATGAAATTAAGCGAGTGGTGACTTGGGGCGGCAGCGGCGACCTCAGTGAACTGGCGGGCCAGACCATCCGGCTCAAGTTCGACATGAAACAGGCCGACCTGTACTCACTCCAGTTCCGAAATTCGCGCTAGTCAGCGGGGCTCCCCCTCATCCTAGTCTTCTCCCCCGGGGCGAGAAGGGACCAGACCTACTCTACCTGTCGTAGGGAAAGGGAAATAAGTGAGGGTTCGTGCCATCAACCCTCCAGCAACGCAGACCCGGAACTTGGCGTGAAGAACCTGCGCCTCAGCCACAGGGACACGTTCACCAGCCCTATTAGCACCGGAACCTCCACCAGCGGTCCCACGACCGCTGCCAGCACCTGTCCAGAGCCGATTCCGAACACCGTCACGGCAACCGCGATCGCAAGCTCGAAGTTGTTGCTCGCCGCTGTGAATGCGACTGTGGCTGTCTTCGAGTAGTCGGCCCCCACACGCCTGCCCATCTCGAAGGACACCAGGAACATTACACCGAAGTAGATCGCCAGCGGCAGAGCTATTCGCAACACGTCCAGCGGAAGCTCGACAATTACCGACCCCTTGAGCGAGAACATCACTACTATCGTGAACAGCAGGGCGATCAGAGTGATCGGGCTTATTCGAGGTATGAAGGTATGCTGGTACCATATGTGGCCCCTAGTTTTGACAAGCACCAGGCGCGTTATCATGCCACCGAAGAATGGGATGCCCAGGTAGACCGCAACGCTCTGGGCGATCTGGCGCATTGTGACGTCTACGATCGCGCTCTCGAGGCCGAGCCAGTCGGGCAGCACCGTGATGAATACGTACGCGTAGACCGAAAAGAACAGCACCTGGAACACGGAGTTTAGGGCCACTAGCCCCGCCGCGTACTCGGAGTCACCCTCCGCCAGCTCGTTCCACACGAGAACCATCGCGATGCACCGTGCGAGGCCGATCAGTATCAGGCCCGCCATGTACTCAGGGTACGCCCGGAGGAACACCACGGCCAGGACAAACATCAGCAGCGGGCCGATGATCCAGTTCTGGAGCATCGACAGACCCAGGATGCGCCAATCTCGGAACACCCGGCCCATCTCCTCGTACCTGACCCTTGCCAGCGGCGGGTACATCATGAGGATCAAACCGATGGCGATGGGGATCGACGTTGTGCTGATGCTTAGGGATTCCGCCAGCTCCGATGTCCCGGACCACACATAGCCAATGCCGACGCCGACGGCCATCGCCGCAAATATCCAGAGGGTGAGGTAGCGGTCCAGGAGGGAGAGCCCAGGCTCTGCGCCTCTGCACACCGCCGTACAAATATGAGTGCTCACAGCAGAAACTATACCACTGGATGGAGATTTTGGTCTTAGTTCTTACTTCGGGATATGCAGAGAGGCAGAGCCCAGTCGCCTGTCCTATTCGAATTGGCCATCGCCGTGGCCGTTAGGGTATTCGGCATAGGGTCGGGTCAGGCCTTTGCCACGGTCATCGGGCCGCTGGTAGAGGTCCCGGTGCTCATTGGTTTGGTCAACGTGGCGCTCAGGTTCCAGCGCAGGTATTTCACGGACGAGCGGATGTAGAACGGTGCCCTGGCAACAGCGAGATCGGCTTGATCTTGGGGGTCAATTTGGCCCGACTGATGAGGGTCGAGGCGACGTAACCGGCGCTAGCCGATCAGGACATTCCTGACCGTGTCGGCAACGATCTGGACCTCTCCGTCGTCGAGGGCCTGGGCGTTGATAACGAAGGTATCGGACGGAAGCCTCCTATCGTGGAGGTACTCGGCGCCGAAGAAGTCCCCTTCTCCAGACACGATCCAGATACGGGTGTCTCCCGCGTCCAGTTCTCGGGCAACCGACTCAGGGGTCTTTCCCAGAGCGTCCGTATCCAGCACGACCTGAAGACTGCTTCCTGAGTAGTGATCAGTGCTGACGATCTGGGTGCGGACGTGCGGGATGCCGCTCAGCCCACGCTGGATGGCTGAGAGCTTGCCGTCGATTCCCAGCAGGCGGTCCTCATGGTTCATGGTCACCCATGTCCGCAGGGCGCTTATCAAGGCGATGATTGACTGCCTGTCAAGCTTCATTGGACGGCCGATGGCGCGCTGACCGTCCGCCTGGGTCTGGAAGGCGATGAACCCCTGCTCTGCGACGGCGTCTACCAACTCCTTATTGCCGCAGACAAACCCCGTTGAGTTCGGCGCGCCGAAGAATTTCCCCCCGAAGCAGACGAGGTCCGCCGTCTGAGCGGTTTCAAGAAAATAATCGATCGGGTATATCTGCGCGGCCGCGTCTGCGATAACAGGGATTCCGCGGGCCCGGCCCACCTCGACCGCCTCCTTCAGAGACATGAGGGACTTGTCCGGCGGTGAGTCTACGAGGTAGCCGATGGCAACGGTATTCGGCCCAATTGCCTGGTCTAGTTGCTCCTTGGAGCAGCCGTTTTCCTCGCCTACGTAGACGAGCTTGGCTCCGCTGGAGGTGAATGCACGTTCGTACCCGTACTTTTGCTTCCTCGGCATGAGAATCTCGTTGCGCATTCCGGTCGAGTCGGGGAGCTGCCCCCTCTTGTCGGGATCGTTTCGAGATATGCATGCGGCGGCGCTCAGGGTCATTGCTGCCGCACAACCGGAGGTGATGTAGGCGGCCTCGGTCCCCATGTGATGGGCGACATAGGCCGAGGACCTCTCCATCACCTCTCTCATGAGTGCCCAGCTTCCGTTGGCCTGTGCCATGGCTTGCACAACGTCTTGCGACAGCCTCGACCCGCCCAACATGGTCCGCTGGCCCTGACAGTTGATTATCGGCCGGATCCCCAGCTGAGCGTACATATCGAACTCGGATTTCCCCATGGAAGCCTCCCGCGTCGGTTTTATTTGGCGCACTAAAGAATACCTCACTATCCGGGGTGCAGGGGCTGGGGTGTTTGGTCAGGGGCTAGGGTTCGGTCTGGCCCACGGCGTCGACAAAGGGTTAGAATTTGAAAAGAGGGTCCTTTGGCACGGACCGGGTTCGGAGGACTCCCACGAAAGCAGCGCCGAATGGGTGCCGCTCAGAATATTCTATATGTTTTCTTTTTTCTGCTATTCCGATCGGAAAGCGGCTTCCAGACGGCGGTTCAACACGCCCACTCTGAACTGACGGACGCACTACAGCCACTCGTCCAACAACTGGCTGACACGCTTTACGATGGTGTCCCGTATTACTCGAACCACCTCGGGAGGCGCGTCCTTCGGATCGGGCAGCCCCCAGTCCTCGACATCCTTGAGCAGTATGGCCGGACATGCGTCTCCGTCGACGGCACACCCCATCGTCACTACCCTCTCGGCCGCTTCGATCATCTCGTCCGTGAGCAGCACGGGACGTGCGTTCGAGATGTCGAGGGACAGCTCGCGCATGGAGTCAACAACGTTGGGGTGCACTCCGTCGGCCGGAATTGTTCCCGCCGACTCGGCCCGAGCCGCCAAACCTCTCTCGGCAGCAGCACGATTGAACAGGACCGACGCCATCTGGCTGCGACCGGCATTGTGCACGCAGACGAACAGAACCTCGCTCACATCACCCAGGCCGTGATGATCAGATGGGCTACCCAGTCGTCGCTATCGTCGATGATCTGGTGCTTGGTCTGCGGGGGAACGCATACTGCGTCCCTTTCTTTGAGATCATAGATATCGCCGTCGATCTTCATCTTCGCGCGTCCCTCAGTAAAGTAGTACACCTGCTCCCGATCCTCGTGCTCGTGGTAGTCGCCGCTCTTGCCCGCCTGCATACGGTGAATGGTCAAGGACTGAATACCCTAGAGCGGCGCTTCCTCGCCGTCCAAGCCCTCGGTCCCCACCTCGTCTAGGATCCGTCAGATGATGGCGCTCTCGTGAGACACGACGGGTGTGGCATCCCGCCAGTTACATACAGCGATCATGATGTTTCTCTAGCTCGGGCCAAAATAGGTCGTACCATCGGAACTGACGCCCCCGTCCCACGAAGCGTGCGCAGCACCGCAGTACCCTAGGAGATGATGTCAAAGCGGGTGTAGGGGCGTAGTACCTCTGGGACGACGATGGTGCCGTCGGCCTGCTGGTAGTGTTCCATTATCGCGATCATCGTTCGGGGAATCGCCAGCCCGGATCCGTTCAGTGTGTGTGGAAACTCGGGGCGAGCACCGACTTCAGGCCGATACCTAACGCTGGACCTGCGGGACTGGTAGTCGGTGCAGTTGGAGCAGGAGCTGACCTCCAGCCACTCCGCGACCCCGGGCGCCCACACGTTCAGGTCATAGGTCCTGGTCGAAGCGATTCCCAGATCTCCCGTGCATAGGAGCGAGACCTGATAGGCCAGACCTAGGCGTGCACACACATCCTCGGCGTCCGCCACCATCGTCTCAAGTTCGTCTTTTGAATTCGCAGCTTCAACGAACTTGAACATCTCCACCTTCTCGAACTGGTGGACCCGTTTGATACCCCTGGTGTCCTTGCCGGCCGCAGCCTTCTCGCGGCGGAAGCAAGGTGTGTGGGCGACGTACCGGAACGGTAGCTCACCCGGGGTAAGTATCTCCCCAGCGTGCAGACCCGTAATGGGAACTTCGGCGGTGGGGATCATCCACAGGTCGTCTTCGTCATCGTGATACATGGTTTCGCTGAATTTAGGTAGTTGACCAGAACCGGTGGCTGTCTCCCGGGTCACCATGTCCGGGAGGTACATTTCCCGGTAGCCGTGTTCATCGGAGTGGAGGTCGAGCATCCAGGAGATGAGCGCCCGCTGGAGCCTGGCCCCATTGCCCTTGAGCACGTAGAAGCGCGAGCCAGACAACTTCACGCCGCGCTGAAAATCTATGATGTCCAGCCGCTCGCCCAGTTCATAGTGCGGCAGCGGTGTAAAGTCGAAAGAGGGCTGTTCGCCGACGGTGCGCAGAAGCACGTTTTCCGAGTCGTCTGCCCCGAGGGGGACGTCGTCGTCGGGTATATTCGGGACGGTCAGCATCAAGTCATTAAGCTCAGTCTCGACGGAACGAGTCTCCTCGTCCAGCCCTTTAATCTTCGCTCCGACGTCCCGCATTTGCTGGATCAACTCCGGAGGTTTTTCCTTAGTCCTGCCGATCTCTTTACTGACCTCTTTGCGAACCGCCCGGAGGTCGTCAGCTTCCCTGGCTACGGCACGCCGTCGCCCATCTAGCTCCAGGATGCGGTCAATATCTACCGCGTCGCCGCGCGATTCTACGGCGCGCTTAACTCGGTCGGGTTCAGCCCGGATCAGCTCAATTGCTAGCAACACAACCTCCTAGTAGCCACTTCGTAACACGGCTCCAGTATAGCGCCATCGGCCGCTACACAGCGTAGTATGGGCGACTCGCGCAATCCTCGCCGATTGTGCACGACGCTTGGACAGGCTGCCCGTTCTTTTAGTTGCGGTCCATTGCGCCATTGAGGTCATATGGGAACGACGCCGCAACACCTGGCTCAAGGAACAGGACGTCCCGGCGAACGCTCCTATCCTCGAGCCGATCCACCGGTGGCAGCGTGAGGTCAATAAACCCGGCACCTACGACATGGAGGTCGATACCTCGTTGTTGAGTCCTACAGAATACGCGCGAACGATACGACGCCACCTCGACGATGGTCCTGAACCTCTAACATTCCGACGCCTTCCAAAGATGCAAACCGACGAGGCTGAATGCTGACGGGGTAGTCAGGTTATAATCGCTGCCAGTACCCACTGGACTGGCGGAGGTGATCCGATGAGACTTGAGGGAAAGGTCGCCCTGATCACCGGGGCGGCGAAGGGCGTCGAGGGACGTCTCATGGGGTTCGGCGGCGCCGCCGCGCGACTGTTCTCCCGAGAGGGAGCGACAGTTGTCGTCGCGGACATCGACGAGGAGTCGGGCAAATTAACCGCTGAGCAGATCAACAACGAGGGCGGCGAGGCCGTTTTCTTCCGGCTGGACGTCACGTCCGAGGTCAGTTGGGCAGCCGCGGTAGAGGCGACAATTGCCCGCTATTCCAAACTCGACGTGCTGGTGAACAACGCTGGTACGGTCTCTCGTGCCGATGTAGAGGGTACGACCCTAGAGATGTGGGAAGAGCAGATGGCGGTCCACTCCACCGCCACGTTCCTGGGAACCAGGGCCGCCATACCAGAGATGCGTAGGGGCGGCGGCGGCTCCATCATCAACGTGTCTTCGATATTCGGGCTCGTGGGCAGCCCATCGTCGACAGCCTACCACGCCGCCAAGGGCGCCAGCCGCATCTTCACAAAGGCCGCGGCGGTGCAGTACGCGAAAGAGGGAATCCGGGTCAATTCCGTTCACCCCGGATTCGTGACTACACCGATGACCGCGCCATTCTTCTCCGACCCCGAGCTGATCAACCCACGACTGGCCACAGTACCCATGGGGCGGCTTGGCCTGGCCGACGAGATCGCCTACGGCATCCTGTTCCTGGCCTCGGATGAGGCCTCCTTCGTCACCGGCGCGGAACTGGTTATCGACGGTGGATTCACGGCGCAGTAGGATCCTGCAAAGGGGCGCGGCCCATCTGCACTCCCCGTATATAACAGCCATCAGATTGGTTGCCGAGGAGCCAGCTCGTGATCGTAGACTCCCACGCACATATTTTCCCGCCCCTTGGGGGACCGTCGGGGTTCGCCTCCAGGCGCGACCATATCAGGTATCTGCAGCACCAGATGGCTGGCCATCACATGCCGACTAGGCGTACAGCCGACAACGCGATCACATCCGGGGAGACGCTCCTCAAGGGAGACGACATAACGCTGGACGGCCTGACGGACGTGGACTTTCACGGGGGCGGATTCGGCCGTCTGGCCTGGATTTTCGATGGCGAGACGTATCACAAGCAGTACCTGCCGCCGACGCTAACGCAACTCTCATCGCCGCCGGAGCTGATGGTAGCCCAGATGGACTATATAGGCGTAGACAAGGCCGTACTACAGACCGGACACCTCTACGGTAGGCTCAATCGGTACATATCGAACGCTGTGAAACAGCATCCAGAAAGATTCTGGGGGCTGGCGATGATCGACGAGTGGCGGGCCGACCAGCACGGGCAGCTCCGGACGTTGGAGCGAGCCATCGGGAACATGGGGCTCCACGGGCTCTGGTTCCAGACAGGCAATCTGGCGATGCATGGGCGCGGCGAGTCCTTCGACGACCCGATATTTGAGCCGTTCTGGGACCGTGTGAGGGACATGCACATCCCCGTCTACTTGAACGTGACCCCGGCGGCCCCCGGTCCTGAGCCGTACCTGGCGGAGCTTGCCGCCTTCGGGCGCTGGCTGGAGCGATACGGCGACCTGCCCGTGTTGTACCCTCACGGCCTCGCCCTGGGCAGGTTCATGAAAGACGGCCGCATTGAGATTCCGGAAGAGGCCTGGAGGCCGCTGGAGAACTCGAACATTATCGTCGAACTACTGATTCCAATATTCCAGGGCGCAATCTGGGAGTACCCGTATACGGAAGCGCAACCCATCTTGCGCGAGTACTTCCAAAGGCTCGGCCCGGACAGGCTGGCCTGGGGCTCGGACATGCCAAACGTCGAGCGACATTGCACCTACAGGCAGTCCTTGGACTACCTACGCAACCACTGCGACTTCATCTCGGAGGACGACATGGAAAAGATTTGTGGCGGCAACGTAACCCGCCTATTCGCCGCATAGGAGTATCGATGAAGAGCTCACTTGGATGGGAGGCATCGTACCTGGGTCAACTCAGGACTGCCGTGGGGAATCGCATGTTGATCACCCCTGGGGCGTCGGCGGTGATTCAGGACGACAATGGGCAGATTCTCCTGATTCAACGTAGCGATAATCTGGAGTGGGCCATACCAGGCGGAAGCATGGAACTGGGCCACTCCGTGTACGATACGCTGGTGCGCGAGGTCCGCGAGGAGACCGGGCTGGAGGTCATCTCGGCAACACTGTTCGCGATCTACTCTGAGTCCAGATTCGTGTTCACGAATGCCTTCGGGGGCGAGCATCAGCCCATACACTTCGTATTTCGTGTCGACGAGTGGAAGGGCTCCCTGATCACAGAGACTGACGAATCCGTAGACGCCAGATTCTTTCCGGCGGACCAGGTCCCGGAGCGGTACCATGAGACCCTGAGTGATCTGACCGTCTTTACGGGCGCGGTCAAACTGAAGTAACGGAGCATGGGTTAGGTGAACGTGACAGGGCAATGACAGGCAGCCGTTGTCAACGAGGCGACCAGATCACCATGCGCTATGTGGGACACTCCCACCGCCATGTGCGTGGAAGGCCCGGCGTGCTTCAGGGCTGGCCCTACGTCGTGGTCGAAGACACGCCCGACATGCTGGCGTTATGGATGCCGGTCGGCACGCGGATGAAGCGAGTGGACATGGCTGACCGAACCAACCAGCTGAACGACCATATCCACGGTGAGCATCCGGCGGACGAGTTCCGCAGGGGCGAATGCCTGCGCTTGATGCTGCCCGGAAAGCCGTACTCGATCTGGCTGCACTGGAGTCAAAACTCGCCCCACCGGTTTACTGGCTGGTACGTCAACCTGGAAGCCCCTTTTGTCAGGACCGAGATCGGGGTCGATACGACCGACAACTCGCTCTACCTGGTGGTCATGCCTGACCTCACATGGCGTTGGAAGGATGCCGATATGGCTTTGGAATGGGTCTCGGTCGGCGTCTTTACGCAGGCCCAGACGGACGGGTTCTTCGCAGACGGAAATTCAGTCATCGAGATTGCGCAGCAACGGCGCTTCCCATTCGACGGCTCCTTTGCCGACTGGGCTCCGGGCCCCGGTTGGGGCATCCCCACCGTCCATCCCGAGTGGACCGACGTGCCGGGGTACGACTTGAACCTGACGATGGGAAATCGTCTCAACATTGCGTCGGTAAACAGGGAGCGATAGACACATGGACCCGAAACAGCTCGTCGCGGACGGCTACGACGCCATGGGCGACGCCTACACAGCACAGGCTGTAGAGGGACGCACCCCCGACCACGAATGGTACCTGGACACCCTGTCGGAGCGCCTTCAGCGGGGCACAACCCTACTCGACCTGGGCTGCGGGGCCGGTATCCCAACGACCATGCGCCTCGCTGAGGACTTCGACGTCACCGGCGTCGATATCTCGCCTGGACAGACAGCCCGTGCGCGGAAGAACGTGCCGAATGCCACATTCGTGACAGCAGACATCGCAGAGGTCGATTTCCCACCGAACAGCTTCGACGCGGTGACCGCCTTCTATTCGATAATCCATGTGCCGAGGGAAGAGCACTACGCCTTGTTCCAATCTGTTGTCCGCTGGCTCAGGCCCGGCGGAGTGTTCATGGGCAGCCTCAGCGCGTCGGGCAAAGGTCAGGCCGCAAGCTATGAAGGCGACTTTTTTGGGGCGCACATGTACTGGAGCAACTACGACGCCATCGCCAACCAACGCATGGTTGCGGAAGCAGGGTTACAGATCGTCATGGCAGATCAGAAGACCCACGACTTCAACGACGAAACCGAGACTTGGCTCTGGATCCTGGCAGCCAAGCCGAGATAGGCGCGAGAGATGATCGTAGACTTCCATACCCACATATATCCGTCTGAACTACGCGAGCAGCGCGAGACCTACCTGAGTAGGGATCGCACCTTCGGAGAGCTGTTTGCCGACCCTAGGGCCAAAATGTCCACCGCGGAAGACCTGATCGCCGCGATGGACATGGACGGCGTCGACCGGTCGGTAGTCATGGGCATTGGATGGACCGACCAGGGTCTGGCACGGGATGTTAACGATTACCTCATCGACACCACAAACCGCTACCCCGACCGCCTGACAGGCTTCGCGGGGGTCAATCCGGCGTGGGGTAGCGAGGCTTCAGCGCGTGAAGCAGAGCGCTGCGCCAAAGCGGGGCTTCGGGGCATTGGTGAACTGCATCCATCGTCCCAGGGCTTCGACCTGGGAGACGAGTCCGGGATGACGTCCCTCATGGAAGTGGTGAGGGAGCGCAGACTGATCGTCACTACTCACTCGTCAGAGCCGGTGGGACACACATACCAGGGAAAGGGTGACACCCGACCAGAGATGCTGTGGCGATTCATAACCCAACATCCAGACGTGACACTGGTGTGCGCCCACTGGGGCGGCGGCCTGCCCTTCTACGCACTGATGCCTGAGGTTGCCGAGGCCCTGAACAACGTCTATTTCGACACCGCAGCGTCGCCATTCCTCTACGACGTCAAGATCTTCGAGGTGGTCGCCGGGCTTGTGAGCATGGAAAAGATACTGATGGGCAGCGACTACCCGTTGCTCAGCGCGTCCCGGCTAATCCGGCAGGTCCAGGAATCAGGCCTGCCCGACGCGGATAAAAGCGCGATCATGGGCGGGAATGCCGCTCGGTTGCTGGGGCTGTAGCGCGAAAGGATGGCGCACTTACGCCCACATGTACCTGTTCTGACGCCTGAAATCCCACTGGGGATTAGGTACAACGAGGATAGATAATGTTATCTCATCCCAGTCGCAAATCACGGAAGAAGCGAGGAGGTTGATATGAAATGCACAGGTTGCGGTAGCGACAATCCGGAGAATGCTCAGTTCTGTGGAGGGTGTGGTGTCTCTCTAAGCGCGTCCACACCTACTGCTGTTGGAATAGATGCTGCCGAACTACCGATGGTTGACTTCGGAACTGCAGTCAAGCTTGGATTTCAACGATACGTTGATTTCAGTGGTAGGTCTACAAGGGCGGAGTATTGGTGGTGGTGTTTATTCACAGTAGTTGCAAGCTTTGCATTGTTTATCGCAGATAATTTAACCGGTAATTCTTCGCTGGGTGGCCTGCTGGACATGTTATTCACCCTTGCCACAATCATCCCCTCACTGGCACTAGGTGCCAGAAGGCTGCACGACATCAACAGGACTGGCTGGTGGTTATTGTTGTCGTTTGTTCTCGTGATTGGATGGATAGTGCTGATTGTATGGACCATTGAACGAGGTGATAAGGGGCAAAACAAATACGGCCCAGACCCACGTCAGGCTTGAGCCCTATCCATAAGCTCTTATCCGAACATGCCGTTCCTGATGACCTGGTCGTAGTGAGGTTGAGTGCGAGGGCGAAGCGCCTGATCTTCAAGTCATCGGTCAAGAAAGGGGTAGAGATCGTCGTTCCACACGGCGCAGCCTCATCGTGGGTGCTGGAGATGACGAAGAACAGAATTCCATGGATTAAGAGCGCCCAACAACATGTCAGAGAAAGACGGAGTCAACTCAATCCGAGTGAGATTGATCTGAAAGCCTTGGGTGAAACCTGGTCGGTGGACTACGGTAGGGCTGATGAGGTGCCGAAAGGGCTGCTAGTCACCGGAGGACACATCCTGACGGTTGGTGTAGACCCAGAAGATGTTTTCTGTGCCGCACGCAAGTTGCAGGGGTGGTTCCACCAGAAGGCCAGGGCCGTGCTCCTACCCTGGCTGGCTTCGCTAGCTGAGGGCAGAGGATTGAGCTTCAAGGGAACATATGTGAAAAACCAGGTGAGCCTGTGGGGTAGCTGTTCGGAGAAGCGTAACATCAACCTGAATCGGAATCTGCTGTTTCTTCCCAAGCATCTCGTCGAGTACGTGCTTCACCATGAGCTCACTCATCTCGAACACCTGAACCATTCGGGAAGGTTTTGGAGCTCGTTTACCCGTGCGCTTCCAGATTGTCGGGAACTAAGACGTGAGTTAAGATCCCTGAACCCCGAAGACATGCCACTTTGGGCTTCTCTTAAGACTTGATAGATAAATCCGGGGGAGTACGGCTTCCGCCAGGCTAAAGTTCCTACATGACCGCTACCAGGTGCGAAACGTTCACTTCATTCACAGTTGGA
>Ga0209403_10000844_pt1 | contig 42517 bp, 51 predicted proteins | sample ArcticOcean_MG_C_8_FD_187440 | JGI IMG/M metagenome (GOLD analysis project Ga0209403, IMG submission 187440) | Marine microbial communities from western Arctic Ocean - ArcticOcean_MG_CB11_86 (SPAdes) (version 2) | ecosystem: Environmental > Aquatic > Marine > Oceanic | place: Arctic Ocean... | reverse complement strand
TGAGCCGGAATCCGAGCCTGAGGTAGAGGTTGTTGCTGAGGCAGCACCTGAGGCAGAGGCTGAGCCGGAATCCGAACCTGAGGTAGAGGTTGTTCCTGAGGCAGCACCTGAGGCAGAGGCTTCTAGCGAGCCCGTGGTGGACGTCGAAGCGAGTGACAAAGGGTCTGAGGAAAAGGACGCACAGTGATCCAGATATATTCCAGACTAAAGGTTGCGGATAACTCCGGAGCCCGAACGATAAGCTGCATTGGGGTTCCTGGTGGCAGCGGACGTCGTTACGCACGACTTGGTGATGTCATCGTGGCATCTGTGAAAGAGGCTGTGCCGGCTTCGGCTGTGCGCAAAGGTGAGGTAGTCAAGGCCGTTATCGTCCGGGCAAAGAAACCTCATCGCAGGCCCGACGGTTCACACATTCGATTTGATGAAAACGCGGCAGTCATCATCAATGATGATCGCATGCCGCGAGGGACCCGCATATTCGGGCCGGTTGCCCGGGAGTTACGGGATAACGACTTCATGCGCATCGTGTCCCTGGCTCCTGAGGTGCTCTAAGGTGAAACTCCGTACTAGTGATAATGTACTCGTAATTAAGGGCCGCGACAGGGGCAAGCAGGGCTCCATCACGCGGGTATTCCTAGATAAGCGCAAGGTCATTGTCGAGGGAGTAAACGTCGCAGTGCGCCATACCAAGGCCACCGGGACGGTTCGGCAGGGCGGCATCATCCGCAAAGAGATGCCTATGCACACCGCCAACGTGATGCTTATTTGCACACACTGCAACCGGCCGACGAGGGTAGGGTCCAGAAGACTGGCAGATGGGACGAAAGCACGAGTGTGCACCCGTCAAGGGTGTCGGGAAGTGATCGAGTGACCACCGAAAACGACAAAGATAAAGACCAGATCGAGGCTCCGAAGCCGGCAAAGGCTCGCCGTACCACAAAGGACGGTGCAAAGGCTAAGCCCAAGACCGCAACGGCCGCCAAAAGTAAGGCGAAGGCCAAGACTACTCGTGCACCTCGTGGCAAAGCCAAGGCTGCTGCCCCGGCAACCGACGACGCCCCAAAGGTCGCCGCTGAGCCACTAGCCGTGCCGCGACTACTCACGAGATACAGGGATGAAGTAACGGGCACCCTAACCAAGGAGTTCGAGTACGGCTCGCCTATGGAAGTGCCCCGATTGACGAAGATACTCCTGAACATAGGGATTGGGGCCGAGGCCATTACGAACTCGAAGGCGGTAGAGAATGCCAGTGGCGATCTGACGCTGATTTCTGGCCAACATCCGATCACGACGCGCGCTCGCAAGTCGATCGCGGCGTTCAAGGTTAGAGAAGGAATGCCGATGGGGTTGACGGTAACCCTTCGTAATCGGAGAATGTACGAGTTCTTCGACAGGCTCGTGAGTTCCGCGCTGCCCCGCATCCGGGACTTTCGTGGAGTGTCGAGGGAATCCTTCGATGGGCGTGGCAACTATGCCCTGGGGATCAGCGAGCAGGTCATATTCCCTGAGATTGACTACAATTCGATAGATCGAATGAGGGGCCTACAGGTGGTGGTGGTTACCTCCGCCAATACTGATCGTGAGGGTCTCAGACTTCTCGAGTTGCTTGGAGTTCCCTTTGCCCGAACCGAGGAAGAATTAGCAGTGGCGTAAAGCCACCATGCCCTGGAAAAGAATGAGGACGATTTGGCCAAGAAATCCAAAATAGCGAGCTGGAAGAAGCCAAAGCGCTTCGCCGTACGGGAGTATAACCGCTGCAATCGCTGCGGTAGGCCCCGTGCATACATAAGGCACGTCGGGCTTTGCCGGATATGCTTCAGGGAGATGGCCCTACTGGGCATGCTGCCTGGCATCCGCAAGGCGAGTTGGTAAAGTGCTGCGAGCTGAGGAGATAGTATGGCGGTAACAGATCCGATAGCAGACATGCTGACCCGCGTCCGAAACGCGATATCAGCTCACCATGACACGGTGGGGATGCCGACGTCCAAGACTAAAGTGTCCTTGGCGAAAGTCCTTAAAGAAGAGGGTTTCATCGAGGACTACACGGTTGCCAAAGGCTCCGGACCCCAAGGGGAGTTGAAGGTTGCCCTTCACTATCATGGCGAAGGTGCCCCGGCCATCGTTGGCATCAAGCGTGTGAGCAAACCGGGACTCCGGGTTTATGTTGGAAAAGGCGAAATCCCGCGTTTCTATGGGGGACTAGGAGTGGCCATCCTCTCCACCTCCAAGGGCGTGATGACCGGAAAACAGGCACGGACAGTAGGCGTCGGCGGCGAGGTGTTGTGCCATGTCTGGTGAGGAGTTGTCGTTATGTCGAGAGTAGGGGCCCAGCCTATACCGGTGCCCAGTGGCGTCGAAGTGGCAATCAGCGGCAACGAAGTTTCGGTTAAAGGTCCGAAGGGCGCACTGCAACAGCGGTTCGACCCGGACATGATCTTGAGCGAAGAAAACGGCGTGGTCCAGGTCGGGCGTCCGACTGACCAGCGCCAGCATCGAGCGCTCCATGGCCTGACCAGAACTCTCGTTGCAAATATGATTCAAGGTGTCAACGAAGGATATGTGAAGACACTGGAGTTGGTGGGGATCGGCTATCGTGTCCACCAGTCTGGCAAAGGTGTTTCTTTGAGTGTGATGCTCAGCCACACTGTTGAGGTGGAAGCGCCTCCAGGTATTGAGCTAACCGTTGAGGGAACCAATATTGTTCGCATAAGTGGGGCGGATAAGCAGGCCGTTGGACATGTGGCCGCCAAGATGCGGTCCGTGCGCCCGCCAAATGCCTATACCGGTAAGGGCATCCGCTACCAGGGCCAGCAGATCAAGCTGAAGCCGGGCAAGAGTGCCAGGAGGGCGCTGGAGTAATGGTGAGGGGAACTAAGACAAACAAGTTTAGGCGGAACGCCCGCCACATCAGGGTCCGACGCCGCGTCAAAGGTGTTGCGGCACGACCGCGACTAGCTATCTTCAGGAGTCTGAGCCACGTATACGCTCAGGTGATCGACGATACGCAGGGGGTAACCCTGGTTGCGGCGTCTAGTCTTGAGAGCGACGTTCGCACTCAAGTGGACGGCAAACCAAAAGTGGAAGTATCCAAGCTCGTGGGTGCTCTTGTAGCACGCCGGGCCGTCGAAAAGGGCGTGTCAACCGTTGTATTTGACAGGGGTGGACACAAGTATCACGGACGAATCAAGGCCCTTGCCGATGCAGCGCGACAGGGAGGTCTAATTTTCTGATGGTTGGACGCCGACAATCAGGACGCCAGGGCAGAGACACCGATGACGGTGGGATCACAGAGAGAGTCGTTAAGATCTCTAGGGTCTCGAAAGTTCACAAAGGTGGTCGTCACCTCAGCTTCAGCGCCCTCGTGGTCGTTGGGGATGGAGAGGGACGCGTTGGCCTGGGCTTAGGCAAGGCCTTAGCAGTGCCGGATGCTGTTCGAAAGGGCGGAGTCAACGCCCGTAAAAACATGATTAAAGTGCCGCTGACCGGTAGCACCATACCCCACGAGATTGTCGTTCGGTATGGTGCAGCTGAAGTGATGCTCCGCCCGGCCCCTCCAGGGACAGGTGTCATCGCAGGCGGTTCTGTCAGGGCCGTGGTTGAGTTGGCGGGGGTGAAGGATATCACCACCAAGGCTCGCCGCAGTACCAATCCAATTAATTGCGTCAAGGCGACTTTCAAGGGTCTGTCGATGCTCAGGGACGTAGAGACCGAACTGGCAAAGCGTAAGCAGTTGGTAGAGTCTCCTCCCCCTCCGCGCCGACAGTCACGGCAGTCCCAGCGACGGCGATAGAGGAGAGCCGCAGCTATGGGCAAGATCACCGTCACACTCAAGAAAAGCGTAATTGGACATCCCCAGGATCAGCGGGGGACCGTCGCGGGACTAGGGCTTCGCAAGCTCCACCAGACAGTGGAGCACGAAGACACGGCTACTATCCGCGGCATGATAAATAAGATTAGCCATTTGGTAGAAGTCACAGTGATCTCTACCAAGTAATAGTCGCACGTTCTCAAATACAATTTGAGAACGGTGATGACCAACCGATCTATCCGCAGACGATTAGGTAGTGGAGACGATTCCGAGAATAATTATGAAACAGCACGAACTATCATCGCCGACAGGCGCAAAAAAAACTCGCAAGAGAATCGGTCGAGGAGACGGCAGCGGTCACGGTAGCTTCTCCGGTAGGGGGATGAAGGGCCAGAACTCCCGAAGCGGTGGCGGCGTGCGCCCCGGATTTGAGGGCGGCCAGCTAGCGTTGATCAAGGGACTTCCCACGATGAGGGGGTTCACCAATAGATTCCGCAAGGAGTTTAGCGTGGTCAACCTTGACAGCCTGGCGAGGTTCGACGCTGACAGCGAAATCACAGTCCAGACTATGCTCGGCAAAGGACTAATCAGGGACCCAAAGGTCCCGGTGAAGGTTCTTGGCCGAGGAGAAGTGACAATCGCCCTGACCGTAGAGGCGCACCGATTCTCGGCTTCGGCTCGACGGAAAATTGAGGCGGCAGGCGGAGTTGTGAAGGAGATAGCCGGGTGAGACAGGGACGGGCGCCGAGGCAACCAGAGGTATCTAGGCCGCAACTCATCCAGTCGATGATCGACGCGATGCGTGTGCCGGATCTTCGTGCCAAAATTCTCTTCACCCTGGCGATGCTAGTGGTCTACCGGTTCATATCCCACGTGCCGGTGCCGGGTGTCGATCCTCAGGCGCTGTCTCAGGCCTTCGAAGCTAACGCACTACTCGGGTTCTTGGATCTGTTCAGTGGCGGCGCTCTAGTAGGTATGAGTGTGGCGGCGCTGGGTGTCTATCCGTACATTACAGCTTCCATAGTGATGCAGATATTGACGCCTGTGATACCGCAGCTCAAGGCCCTATCCCAGGAGGGAGAGTTCGGACGGCAGCGGATTAACCAAGTTACCCACTGGCTGACTATCCCAGTCGCTTTTTTCCAGGCTTGGGGCACGCTAACGTTCTTGCGTGCTTCTCCTGTGTTCCCCGACGTCCAGTTCGGGCTCAACGTGACGATGATGGCCATGCTCTTCTCGATGGTCGCTGGAACAATGGTGAGCGTATGGCTTGGCGAGCTCATCACCGAGCGTGGTCTTGGCAATGGCATATCCCTGATAATCTTCGGCGGTATCGTTGCCCGGTTCCCGCAGGTAGTGGGTCGTGGTTTCTTGGAAAGTGACCAGGCTGCGGGGTTGCTGCTGCTCGGACTGTTCGGGCTTGGGATAATCTACGTTATAGTTCTGTTCACCGAGGCCCAGCGTCGAGTACCGGTGCAGTATGGACGGAGTGTATTCAGAGGTGGCAAGATGCAGCGCCAGAGCGGTGCCACATTCCTACCTCTGCGCGTAAATTCAGCGGGGATGATACCGTTGATATTTGCGTCGTCTATGATGATACTGCCTGTTACTGTAGCTAGCTATTTCACTACAGGTCTGACCGATAGCATATTTGTCAGGGCGGCGCGTTTCTTTTCGGACGCGCTGGACCCGTCAAGGTTCCCATATTTCGCTGGTCTGTTTATCTTGGTGGTCCTGTTTACGTTTTTCTACACGATGATCGTGTTCCAGCAACAAAACCTTGCAGAGAACCTGCAGAGGAACGGTGGATTCATACCGGGGATACGACCCGGTCGTCCGACGCAGGAGTACCTCAATCGTGTGATAATTCGGATTACCTGGGCGGGGGCCTTCTTCCTCGGGACCATCGCAGTGCTGCCATTCTTTGCTACGATTGCAACGGATGTCCGCGCCCTGACGATCAGCAGTTTTGGTTTGCTGATCATGGTTGGTGTGGCCCTGGACACGATGCGACAGTTGGAAGCGCAGCTTATGATGCGTAACTATGAAGGGTTCATCCGCTAGCTGTGACTCATCGAGTGATCTTGCTTGGTCCGCCAGGAGCGGGAAAGGGCACGCAGGCGGCCAGAATAGCCGAGAACCTGTCTGTGCCGAAGGTCGCCTCGGGCGATCTGTTCAGAGACCATCAGGCGCGAGATACGGAGCTTGGGAGGCTGGCCCGCACCTATATGGAGCGGGGAGATCTGGTTCCCGACGACGTGACCATACGCATGGTGATGGAGTGGGTCGAAGCCCACGAGGGGGAAGGCGGGTTCTTACTTGACGGCTTTCCGCGGACCTTGGCCCAGACCGAGGCGTTGGACCGGGAAATGGTGGAGTCAGGTGGGATCGACCGAGCTCTCTATATCAATGTAAATACTGAGGAACTGTTCCGGCGTCTGGCAGGCAGATGGATTTGCCGTAGTTGTCAGACACCGTATCATGAGCAGTCCTCGCCGCCGTCGGTCGCTGGCAAGTGTGATCGATGTGGCGGAGATCTCTACCAGAGAGACGACGACAATGCGGAGGCGGTTCAGAAAAGACTTGGAGTCTTCTTCAAGGAAACTGAACCCCTGGTCCAGTTCTACCGTGAAACAGGGATTCTGCGAGAAGTTGACGGTGTAGGCACCGTCGATGGGGTTGGAGCAATGTTACTAGATGCTGTCAGGCACTAGTGCTCCATGGATCTTGTGCTGATGCGAGGATATAGGAACTGACGTGATCGGAGCGAGTGAGACCAGGAGAGGGATCATCGGAAAATCACCGGTGCTGGGGACGAAAAAACACGGTGGCATCACGATTAAGTCAGCTAGGGAGCTGGACTCGATGCGTGAAGCCGGTCGTGTCGTTTCTGTGGCCAAAGTGAAGTTGTCCGAAGCGATCGAACCTGGCGTGACGACCGCAGAGTTGGATAGCGTGTTTGAGGCGGAGATACGCAGGCTGGGTGCAGTGCCGTCGTTTAAGGGGCTGTACGGTTTTCCGGCAACTATATGCACCTCGTTCAACGAGGAAATTGTTCACGGCATACCGTCGGACCGAGTTGTTCAGTCCGGTGATATTTTGAGCCTCGATGTCGGGGCAATTGTAGAAGGGTTTAACTCCGACAGCGCTTTTAGTGTGGGAGTGGGCGAAACTACAGAAGAGCATCGCAATCTGATAGATGCAACCAGAGAGTCGCTGAAGGCCGGAATCGGGCAGGCCAAGGCCGGAAACAGGGTCGGAGACATCTCCGCCGCTGTCCAGGCATACGCCGAACCACTTGGGTATGGTATCGTCCGGCAGTACGTTGGCCATGGGATCGGGCGGGACCTGCACGAGGATCCTCAGGTTCCCAACTTTGGATTGGCCGGGCGTGGACCGCTCCTGCGGGAGGGTATGACCCTGGCAATTGAGCCGATGCTCAATCTTGGCACTTGGAAGACAAAGGTAATGGAGGACGGCTGGACTGTAGTGACCGCGGATGGTTCTTTCTCCGCACACTTCGAGGACACGATAATGATCACCAGCAACGGTGCCGAGGTACTGAGCAGCCTGTGATCTACGGCGAAAAAGCGTAATATGCCAAAAAAAGAAGCTATAGAAGTTGAAGGCGTAGTATCCGAATCCCTCCGGGATGCCACCTTTAGGGTGGAGTTGGCAAATGGCCACGAGGTCATGGCCAAAATCTCCGGTAGGCTCAGGGTCCACTACATACGAATATTGCCGGGAGATAGGGTCTTGGTCGAACTATCGCCCTATGACCTGACTCGCGGTAGAATAACCTATCGATTCCATAACTGAACGGCTCTCCGTCACGGAGACGTCACAGTCGGGAGGCCGAGGTGAAAGTATCTGCATCCGTGAAGAAGCGATGCGCCAAGTGCCGGATTGTTCGGCGCAAGGGGCGTGTGATGGTGATGTGTGAAAATCTCAGGCACAAACAGAGGCAAGGCTAGGTTAGCCTCCGCGCATTCTGAAAGCGTTGCTACCGAAAGGGAGAACGCCGGGGTGACGGAGATAGACTTAGAGGACTGCCTGAATGGGGGAACTGTATGGCCATAGTCTCCGGCGTAAATATTCCAGACAACAAGCGTGTTGAGATCTCGCTGCAGCATGTCTTCGGCATCGGGCTCTTTCAGGCCAAGGATGTTGTGGAGAAAGCCGGCGTGACGGGGAACCCTCGCGTGCGTGAGCTGACTGAGATGGATCTCACGCGGATCCGTGAGGTCGTCGATCGCGAAAAGCGAGTCGAAGGCGATCTCCGTCGTGAAATTAACATGAATATCAGAAGGCTCATTGACATCGGCAGCTACCGAGGATCACGACACCGTCGTGGCCTGCCTGTCAGAGGCCAACGGACTAAGACCAACGCACGAGCGAAGCGTGGACGCAGGGTGCCGGTCGCCGGTCGTCGACACACGACCACGAAGTAGTTAAAGCCATGGTGAGGTTTGCGGAGGTCCGCAGACCAATCTTGACGAAGCTGATGCACGGATTAGAGGAGAGAAGATGCCTAGAGCGCCGAGAACGAGAAGGCGGGTGCGGCGAAATGTTCCGGTGGGCCGCGCCTACATTCAGTCGACATTTAACAACACGTTGATAACGCTGACCGATCCGCAAGGCAACACCATCGCATGGGGCAGTGCGGGCACGGTTGGATTCAAGGGTTCCCGCAAGTCGACGGCTTTCGCGGCTCAGAAGGCTGCGGAGTCCGCCGCGCGCAAGGGAATGGATCAGGGCCTGCGTCAGGTCGAGGTGTTTGTTAGGGGTCCTGGTGCCGGAAGAGAATCTGCCATTCGTACCCTCGCGACATCTGGGATAATGATTACCACGATTCGCGACGTGACACCGACACCTCACAATGGTTGCCGTCCGAAAAAACGACGGCGAGTGTAAGAGGGAACAAGTGAACGATCGGTCGCAGACGCTCTTGCCACTTGGTTTGGGGGGGCTGCTCGACGAGACATTCGCTGTTTACGGGCGACACATTCGCCAATGGCTGATAATCGCGGCGGTGATCTATCTGCCTGTCGGCCTGGTCTCGATCGGCCTTGGACAGTTGGCTGGAGGGCCGGGGGTTGCGGTTTTAACATATGTTTTGGAAGTGGCGGGGGCTGTACTCGCTCTTAGCGCAGTAGCCTACGGGGTACGACAGCACTACGTCACAGGAGTGGTCGGGATACGAAAATGCTATGCGAGAGCATGGTGGATGATTCGGTCTCTCACACTTCTATCGCTTGCGCCTGTGGCCGCCTTGTTGGCGGTGGCGCTCCCCTCGAGTTACGGGGGCGATGTTGTTGGAACTGTGGCGGCAATGCTGCTGGGACCTATCGCGATAGGCGCGGCGGTATACTGGTCAATGGCGGTTCCTGCGGTAGTAATTGAGGAACAGAGTGCGTTGGGAGCGCTGAAACGCGGATTTGTCCTGGTGCAAGGTAGTTGGTGGAGGGCATTCGGGGTCGCGCTGGCGCTGATGTTGGTTGCGCTGGGCATGGCCATCGTGCTGACCCTCCCGATGGGGATTGCTGCGGCGCTCTCAGGAGCAAGCCTGGCATCTCGGACCACAGCGGTCCTGATAGGAATGGGCGGCTTGGTGGTTATGGTCGTGGTTCCGCCAGTGCTGATGATAGCCTGGACACTTTTGTATAACGATCTTCGGGTTAGAAAAGAAAAATACGATGTCGCTGCGATGTCCTGGGAATAGCCGCGACCTAACCCATCTAAGGTCCTTGTAGCAAACAATCGCTGCAGGACTATGGATACCTCTGAAAGGGGCGAGACAACAGGAAGAATGGCACGATACACGGACCCGGTTTGCAGACAATGCCGCCGAATAGGCGAGAAACTCTTTCTCAAGGGTGATCGTTGCTACACCCCGAGGTGCGCCGTCGATCGGCGAAAACGACCTCCTGGGGATAATGTGCCGCGCAGGCGGCGCTCATCTGACTGGGCAATCCAGCTCAGAGAGAAGCAGAAGGCCCGCTTCACGTACGGAGTGCTCGAGCGGCAGTTCCGCGGATACTTCGACGTTGCGCGAGATCGGCAGGGAGCGACCGGCGACCTGCTGCTGCAATTGCTCGAAACGCGTTTGGACAACGTGGTATTCAGGTTGTCCTTCGTAGACTCGCGTCGGCAGGCACGCCAGCTAGTCAACCATGGCCACTTCAAGGTCAACGGTAGGAGGCTCGATATCCCCTCTTACCAGGTCAAACCTGGCGATAGTATTAGCTGGATGGGCACCGATGACGCCGTGCCCGAGTTTATAGAGACATTAACGGACGGACTACCCAAGCGCCCGGTGCCTCAGTGGCTGCGCCTGGATCCCGAGAATTTGGCTGGGCAGGTGGTCACTGAGCCGAACCTGTCCGAGATAGACACAGGAATCGAATCTCGTCTAATCGTCGAGTTCTATTCCAGATAGCTCTTCGTCTTGTCTTCGCGACGGTTCCGTGGACTAGACAACAGGAGATGCCGATCACATGTTGAGTTTCCAGACGTTTGCAGCAGAAGAAACGCCAGAAGAAGAGCCGGAACAGATACCTGATCCGGCAATTGAGGTCGTCCAGACCGATGACCGCTACGGCAAGTTTGTAGCAGAGCCTCTGCCGAAGGGCTATGGTCTGACCCTGGGTAACCCGATTAGGCGCGTACTTTACAGTTCGCTGCCGGGTACCGCAGTAACGTGGGTAAAAGTCGAAGGTGTACTCCACGAGTACGGGACCATTCCTCACGTTAAAGAGGAGGTCGCGGAACTGCTGCTCAACATCAAGGGCGTCAGGCTTCGCTCCGAAGTGGACAGGCCGGGCAAGCTTCGTCTCGAAGTAGCCGGCCAGGGCGAAGTGAGCGCCGGCGATATCATGGCCTCCTCCGACTTCGAGGTCGTGAATCCGGAGCTTCACCTGGCAACACTTGACTCTGACGAGTCCAAACTTTCGATCGAGCTCAATGTTGAGCGGGGCATCGGCTATGCCGAGGCCTCAAGAGGCGAGGGCCTGCCCATTGGTGTCTTACCCGTTGATGCCATATACACGCCTGTTCGCAAGGTCAACTACACCACCGAGAGTATTCGTGTGGGCCAGCGGACCGATTTCGAGCGACTCACCATCGAGATATGGACAGATGGGTCCATAGCCCCAATAGATGCTCTGCAGCAGGCAGGCAATATCCTGGTGAGCCAGTTCTTCCTTTTCGGCAATGCCCAGAAAATTGTAGAGGCTACCGAAGAAGGGTCGACAATAGTCAACATCTCGCCGGAGAACTACAACACTGCGGTGGAGAAACTCGAGCTCTCATCCAGAACCCTGAACTGCCTAAAGAGGGCCAGCCTCGACAAGGTGGGGCAGATACTGGAGATGAATAGGGCGGACCTCCTCCAAATACGAAACTTTGGAGAAAAGTCCTTGAACGAGCTCTATGACAAGTTGCGGGAAATGGACCTTTTGCCCGCCGAACTTGATCCTGATATCCAGGCTGAGACTCCGGCAGACGACGAAGAGGTCGGCGTTGTGGCTGATGCCGCCGTCGACGAAGAAGGAGCTGAGCTTTGAGGCATCGAATAGCTGGACGAAAGCTGTCACGACCTACCGCGCATCGCATGTCCTTGCTTCGCACGGCGGTAACAGACCTGCTCAGACACGAGACGCTGCGGACCACAGATGCCAAGGCCAGAGAGATCCGGCGGATGGCAGAGAAGGTCATCACGCGTGGTAAGACCAACACCCTGCACAGCAGACGACTTGCTGCTGCGGTGCTGCGAGACAAAAAGGTTCTCACTAAGCTCTTCGACGAGCTTGGTACGAGGTATGTGGATCGCCCGGGTGGTTATACCCGGATAACGAAATTGGGTAGCCGCAAAGGTGATGCCGCTCCGATGGCCATCATCGAACTGATGCCCTAGCAGACAGTGCGAGAAGCCTAATGAGGCTGGCGCTGATCGTCGAGTACGATGGAACCGCGTATAGCGGATACCAGTACCAAAATAATGTGCCGAGTATTCAAGAGGAGTTAGAAAAAGCGATAACTAGGCTGACACGCGAGAATACGCGCGTCAGCGGAGCTGGACGGACCGATGCGGGTGTCCATGCCCTGGGCCAGGTAGTGGCCTTTGACACCGAGGCGGAATACCCGCCCGAGACCTTCGTCAAGGCGCTGAATTACTACCTACCCGACGACATAGCGGTTAGAGAGGCCCACAGGGTCGACCCTGGCTTCGATCCGCGACGAATGGCACTGAGCCGACTATACATATACAGGATGTACACTGGTGCGACGAGATCGCCTCTGATCCGTCGGACCACATACCGAGTCGGTGCAGGGCTGAAGTTGAAGCGAATGAGGATAGCGGCGCGGCACCTGGTGGGAGTCCATGACTTCGCCGGGTTTGCAGGGTCGTTGGAATGGCCCGATGCCAGTACCGTCCGTGAGATATTTGAGGCGAGACTCAGGTCCAAGGGAGACGAAATTACAATGGAGATCGAGGGTAGCGCGTTCCTTCCTCACCAGGTACGCCGGATGGCCGGAGCTCTGGTCGATGTGGGATTCGGGCGCCTGAGCCCCTCCGAGGTTTTGGCGATGGTGGACCGGCGCCCTGGTGCGGCGGTGGCCCGATCGCTGCCTCCCCAGGGACTTTGTCTGTCGAGAGTCAATTATTCGAATTTTCCGCCGAAAGTTGGTGCCTAAATGCAATCGTACGTAAAACACTATGTGACTAAGAAGTCCGATCTGGAGCCAGGCTGGCACGTAATGGATGCCTCCGGCAAGACGCTAGGTCGATTCGCCAGCGAAATCGCGGTACTTCTCATGGGCAAGCACAAGCCCCAGTACGTCACGAATCTGAATACCGGCGATTTCGTGGTCGTCGTGAATGCCAATAAGGTCGCAGTGACCGGCAAAAAGCTAGAGCAGAAGATATACTATCGCTATAGTGGGTATCACGGGGGCTTGAACGAACAGAAGCTCTCGACCGTTCTTGAAAAGTCCCCCGAACGCGTTATCAAGCAGGCGGTCAAAGGGATGCTCCCCAAGAATACGATGGGCAAGCACATGCTTTCCCGTTTGAAGATATACGCAGGGGCATCACACCCCCATGAGGCCCAGGTCAATGCCGGGCAGATTCAGCAGTCGGAGGAGGCTTAGTTGGAGCAGCAACAGCACTACTATTACGGCACTGGTCGGCGCAAGACGTCGGTTGCCAGGGTCAGGATCTATACAGAGCAGGGCCCGATTATCGTCAACGGCAGGACGATGGATGAGATGTTCGGCTGGCCCACGTGGCGCGAACACATCACCGAGCCATTCCGGATCACAGACACGGAGGGCCAATTCCGTGTTATCGCCAAGGTGAGCGGCGGCGGGATAGTAAGCCAGGCCGGTGCTCTCCGACACGGCATCTCTAGGGCGCTATTGGAGCTCGACATAAGTTTGAGGCCGCGCCTCAAAAAAGCAGGCCTTCTCACTCGCGACTCAAGGGAGAAGGAAAGCAAGAAGTACGGTCTTAAACGGGCTCGCAAGGCCCAGCAGTGGACCAAGCGCTAGCTGTACTTCGGAATAGTCAGTAACAAAAACGCCCCCCGATCACCGGGGGGCGTTTTTTTGTATTGGTTTTGGGTCTTCAATCCGGCGGAGCGTCGCAGTCCAATCTTGACTGCACAGTGGTCATTCTCCTTCTAGCGCGTCCAAATGTCTGACTGTGTATAATGCGGAGCAGGGACAGGCGGATGTGGATGACAGCTTATGGTTGGTCCCTAGAAAAGGAGGTACTGGCATTGGATAGTAGTACGACGAGGTGCTCCCGGTAGATGTTCCCCGGAGCATCTCTTACAAGGGGCCTCGCTTCGGCGGGGCCCCTTTACTTTTTTCTGCTGCTTGGTTTATTCGTGGAATACCCGGCTATCCAAACCCCTCGGTCAGGGCCTTTCGCACCAGCTCCACCGCGTTGATGCTCATTCGCGTCCTGTCCGGACTGCCGCGACCCGCGCTCTCGTAGACTCTCGATCTGAGAGCATTGCCATCTGTGATGGAAATTACGGTGCGGCCCTTGCCCAGATTCTCAGCAGTGTCGTCCGGGTCCTGTACGCCGTGCAACGCCAGGCCGAGGTCAGCCCCAGCCTGAAGCCTGATAGCACGCGCAAGTTCGGCAGTCAGCGCTTCTCCTTCGTACTGCGATTCCCCCGACCTCTCCGTTACTCTGGAGTGGCCTAATAGCCGTTGAATCGCCGTGACGTCGTTCCCGATGATCCCGGTCACAACATTCTCGTGGCTGGCATCGAGCAATCGTCCCGTGACGAGCCCCCCCGTCAGATCCTCGTAGACCGCAATGGTCTTGTTGGATCGACTAAGCAGCGAGCCTACCGCGTCCTCCATCGACTCCTTGTCGACCGCAAAGACCCGCGAGCCCAGGAGCTCCCGTACCTCCGCTTCGACGGGCGCAATCAGCTTTGCCGCTTCTCTCTCGTCGGACGCTTTGGCTGCAATCCGCACGTCCACCTGTCCTGGATGGGCCAGAACACCGACGGTCGGATTACTGGAGCCCGCTATCAGATGGCCGATCCGCTCGTCCACTGCGCTCTCGCCCATGTCAGCCACCTTTAGCACCCGGTAGGTGATCACATCCGAGAGGTCAAACCTCTTTTGCAGATACGGAACTACCTCGTTGTCGAACAACCACTTCATCTCAAATGGCACACCAGGTAGCGCGATGACGACGCCCCTCTCGTCTTCCACGATGAAAGAAGGTGCGGTGCCATTAGGGTTGTGCACCGGGATCGCACCTTCAGGTATGTAGGCCTGCCGCTCGTTGTTCTTCGTCATGACGAACCCGCGACTTTGAAAACGCCGCTCGATGTCAGACAGCAAATCTGGATGCAGCGACAGCTTACGGCCTGTCACGTCGGCAATGACGTCCCTGGTGATGTCGTCCTGTGTGGGGCCGATTCCTCCGCCCGTGATGACAATGTCGGACCGGTCCAGCGCCTGAGAGATCACGGCCCCCATGCGCTCGTGGTTATCCCCGACTATCGTTTTGTGGAACAGATTTACGCCGGCGCTTGTGAGCCGCTGGGCCATCCACGCGGCGTTCGTGTCCACTATCTGCCCCAAAAGCAGCTCCGACCCGATCGACACGATTTCGGCGTTGGCCATGAGTACTCCGTTAACGGTCATGATTCTTTGCCGGGACTCTGGGAGAAGTGGTAGGAGTCGTAATTAGGGGATGCGCAGAGGGCCGCAGCCTCCTTTGTAGGGTGTGTGAGGTCGCCCCTCACTATGCCTTCATATACTACTTCCGAGAGGCGGACGAGGCATAATGGCCCGCTGACGTGGCCTTCGGCGACGCGCAGGAGCACGCAAGATCTAGCCGTGCCTGTCCCGGAGCAGGGCCGCGCCCTGGCTCAGGGCACTCAGCTTGAGATAGGCCTCGTCGAAATCCATTGGATTCAGGCTCGATGGCGCAAAACCGCAGTCCGGGTTCAGTGTCAGGCGCTCCTTCGGCACGAACTCCATAGCCCGTTCTGCCCGCTCAGCAACCAGCTCTGGACTCTCGACGTTCACATCCGTGTGGTCGATCACGCCGAGTCCCAGCGTCTTGTCGTGAGGGAACTTCCGCAACACGTCTATGCCGCCAGCATCAGGTGTGGCGAACTCCATGGCGAACCTGTCAGCCTTCATCTGTCCTAGGGCGGCAATAATCAGGTCGTAAGGCCCCTTAGAGCCGTGGCGACGGTCGAAGTGGGCATGACATAGGTGTACGCTCAGTGAGATGCCTTCCAGCCCTTCGGCGACCTCGTTGACGCAGCGGATCGACTGCTCGATCTCATGGTCGACGTCGGTTATGCCCTCGCGCTTCCGATAGTCCGGGTCCACGAGCAGCGCCAGCCATGGGTCGTCGAGTTGGATCGCACTGACGCCCAAAGCAACGAGAGCCTTCGCCTCGTCGCGCACGATGGTGACACAGTCGTCCATGAACTCCTCGCGCGTCGGGTACGCATCCCCGGAGTGCTCGGCGCTCCACATCCTGCGGCCGATCGTGTAGGGCGAAGGCAGCGCCACGATTGTCTTAGAGTTGGTGTGTTCTTTCAGGAACGACGCCTCGTCAGTCACAATCGGACCGCGCGCCTTCAGCTTGGAGACTACAGCGGGGTAGTAGAGAGTGGAGGTCCGGTAGGTTCCGCCATCAATCAGGTCGGCCTTGAAGCCGTCGACAGCATCGGCGAAGACCTTGACGTAGCTCTCCCTACGCCACTCGCCGTCGGAGATGAAATCGACGCCAGCTCGCTCCTGCATGTCTATCGCCGAGGGGACTGCGTCGTCCAGCAGCCGGTCCGCATCCTCATGGCTGATGACGCCCGTCTTGCGGTCCTCGATCAGGTCGCGAACCCACCTGGGGCGCGGCAGGCTGCCGACCACCAGCGTATCGAATGGCTTGATTCCGGGTGATGTGCTCATCTTGATATGACCCCTTTGGCCGTCCTGTTCCTAGAACGGCAGGACGGCGTCGCTCTTCCATCGTCGGATAGACGCCTCGGCCCTTGGACTGATGCCCCGCTGCACATCGATGTTCACCAGGGATGGACGACCGCTGTCGAAGGCACGGTGCAGTGCGGGAGCGAGGTCCGCTGGGTCCTCCACGTGCTCCGAGTATCCACCCAGCCCTTCGACTACCTTGTCATAGCGAGTAGGCAACAGGTCGGTGACAACCGGCTTGCCGAACACCTGGAGCTGGATCTGGCGATCGATGCCCCACGCAGCGTCGTTGCCCATAATGGCGACGACCGGCAGGTTGTGGCGTACGGCCGTGTCGAACTCCATGCCATTGAACCCGAATGCACCGTCACCCGTAAACATAATGGATCTTCTCTCGGGGTAGGCCAATTTCGCCGTCATCGCCGCTGGCAGTGCGGAGCCCAGCATTCCCATTGGAGAGAGATACGACCAGCTCTTTGGAGTGCGTGATGGGTGGTACGCCTTGCCGAAGTGGCAGAAGTCCCCGCCATCGAAGGCCAGGCTGTCGTCGTCGCGTAGCATTCCGCTGACCGTCTTGTGCACAAACATCGCGTGCATGGGCGTCTCGGAGACAGCCAACGATTCCAGGAAGTCTACCTGCTCGTCTCGCGCCTTCTGAAGCTCTTTCAACCAGGGAAGGTCTGACCAGGAGTGCCTGGAGGCCTCCTCGGTGAGTTGACCGGCGATCGCCTCTATGTCTCCGACAATGCCCAACGAGACACCTCGGTTTCGTCCGATCTCGGCCTCCGACGGGTCGATCTGGATGATCTTCGCGTCGGGTGAAATGGTCGGCGACATGCCGTAGCCCAGAATAATGTCTTGTTTGCGACCGACGAGCACCACGACATCAGCGGTGCCGAGCATCTTTGCGGCCCGGTTGAGCCCTGCGTCAAAAAAACCGTAGCTGTACTGGTGGTCGTCGGAGATCAACCCCCGCGCGTCACCCTCCGTCAGGGTAGGGATTCGTGTGGTCTCTATGAGCCCCTGCAGCGCGTCTCCGGACCGTGCATAGGCTGCGGCGCTACCGGCTATGATGATTGGCCTGCTGGCCCCTTGCAGCAACTCTATCGCCGCATGAATCGCCTCAGACGGAGCATTTAGCGGGGAGGAGCTCCGGTACTCAGCAGGGTTGTAGAAGTCCACTTCGTCTTCCGAGACCGCCTGCTGCTGGATGTCTACCGGTATAGTCAGGTGGACCGGGCCCCGGCGACCGCTATATGCAACCCTCAACGCCTGCGCGATCATGTGAGGGATTCGGCGGACATCGGTGACCATCCAGGCGCCCTTCGTGATAGGTTGGGCCATCCTGACCTGGTCGATCTCCTGCATCGCCCCCCGACCCAGCTCCGATAGCTCGGCCGATCCGCTGATAGACAACAGGGGGCTTTCGGCGTGGTATGCACTGGCGAGGCCGGGGATGGCGTTCGCGAACCCGGGCGTGGTGTACATCGCAACGCCGGGCTGGCCGGTGATGCGGCCCCACGAATCGGCCATGTGGACAGCGGCCTGTTCGTGGCGCGTATCGATTAGCCGAAAGCCAGCGTCGCTGGCTACATCGAGGGCAGGGAGGACATGGTCTCCGGCAAGGGTGAAAATGTTCTCGACACCCTCAAGCTGCAGTGCACGGGCAATCAGGTGACTGCCCGTTAGAGGTTGGTTGCTTCCCACGTCTTAGGCTCCCTTGGTAGTGGTAGGTCTTCCGTCCGGCTACTCCGAGACGGTAATCGTTCCCACCATACCCAGGAGCTCATGGGGGACGCAAACCAACTCATATTCGCCGGCCACGTCAAATGTGAATGCGACATTCTCAGTCGCTCCACCGTCGACGCTTACATCCAGATCAAGCGCACCGACAGTGAAGGTGTGAAACTCGGTCTCGGAGATAAAGGTGAAGTTGACGCACTCACCCTTCTTGAAGCTCAGTTCACTTGGATCGAACAAATACTCCCCGCTTCCAGCCGTGTCCTGCAGGGCTACCGTTCGCGAAGTACCGTCCTCGCAGGCACCCTGTGCGGCCGTCTCAGCGCCAGATTCGGTCTCGGTCCCCACGATGGTCTGAGACGCGGCCTTGATCACCACGGCGGAGGCAGCTTCGGGAGGGGCTGGTGAATCGACGCCAGTCGGGGGCGCTGGATCATCGGAGCCGCATGCGGCCAGCAACAGTGCTAGCAAAAGTCCAGGTATAAGTAGTAGAGCGGTCCGCTTCAACGGCGATCTCCTCTGTCGGCTGGAAGAATTACGCGACGCGCTTTCAGTCCGATCCGACGGGGTGTGTGGGAAAGGCTGTCTTCGCGCGTGCGCCGAGTAGTATATCTAGGGCACGTCCGCCACGCAAGGCGGCGGCGCTGGGGACGCATATGGGGTGCGGTTCGGCTCTATCCGGCCGGTACGGAGAGCGGAGCGGAGTCCGCCCTACGCCCCCCCGTTTACCTGAGTCATCGCGCCTGTACGCATCCTCAACGTGACGCATCCCTTTGTGGGCCTTGACCTGCTCAGATACGTCCTCGGGGACGTCCGGGGCACGCCAACCACAGCTGATGCAAAGTGCCCTCTCGCTGTCGGCCGGAAAGTTCTCCAAAACGTCGCCGTTGCATCTGGGACATGCTCTGAAATCGATCATGGTGTGGTGCCCTCCTGCTGCTGAGACGCGCTTACCGCAATTGCTGCGGCTACGCTCTCGGGCTCACTAGTACTGGCCGCGTCGAATGTCTATGAATTCAGTCTATGGCCTGCAATACAGGTTCACCTGACGGTCTGCTTTCGGAGACCTGACAGGAAGCTGACAGTCCGTTGAACCGAACGGTATCGGTTGCCGCACAGGAATGGCGAGGCTACAATTGGCTTCTCGATAGGCGTCACGCCGTCATGTGTGGAACCGGGATTTATGAGGCTCACGCAGCCAGCGAGGTCACCGAATGGCCGACAATCCGCTGTCCGTGCTGATCGTAGAACAAGGCATACCGGACCTTCGGGTGATCCCCTTGGACCGTCGGATCTGTCTCCTTGGGGCATCTACGAGCGCGGACGTGTTCATAGATAACTCCTACGTATCGCGAATCCACGCTCAGATCACCGAGGAAGTGGGCGGTTACATGATTCGGGATCTCGACAGCAGGAACGGCACCTTCGTTAACGGCAGCCGCCTACAAGAGGAGGGGCACATTCTCGAGGGTGGTGATCGCGTCGAGTTGGCCGAGGGGCAGGTTGTCCTCAGATACCAGGTGCGCGGGGTCACCCTCTCGCAGCCATCGGCCCCCGCAGTCGACGATGCCGGCCTTTTTGTAGACACGAGGTCCAGGGAGGTCTGGTTGCAAGGGGAGCTTCTCGTGCCGCCGCTGTCCCGCAAGGAATTCGACGTTGTGAACGTCCTCTATCAGAGAAGAGGCGAAGCCTGTAGCAAGGAAGACATCGCTCTTGGTGGCTGGCCAGAGCGTGCAGGGGGAGACGTGGGCGATCAGGAGATCGAGCAAACGGTGAGGCGTGTCAGGCTGCGGATCGAGCCCTCCCCGTCCGACCCCAGGTACGTCATCACCGTCCGCGGCTACGGCTACAAATTGTCCAAGGACTGACGGCCCCCGCCCCTAGGTCTCATCACAAGCCCCCAGGACACCACATGCCACGCGAAAATTTACCACAAGCTGTCGTCGAAGGCACCCTGCTGTGGGAGCCGTCCGAGTCCATAAAGCAGCGCTCCAACGTCTCTCGGTATATGCGTTGGCTCGCATCACACAAGGGCCTGGACTTCGCAGACTACGCCGCGCTCTGGCAGTGGTCCGTCAGCGAAATCGAAAGTTTCTGGGCCTCCATCTGGGATTTTTACGAAGTAGGTGCACGGCCTCCGGGCCAGGTGGCCCTGGAAAATCGCTCGATGCCTGGCGCCCGGTGGTTCGCAGGCGTCGAGCTAAACTACGCGGAACGAGCGCTGGCACGGAACGACGATCATCCGGCCGTGGTGTTCAATGCTGAGGACAAGCCACTCACGACAATCACGTACCGCCAACTCCGCCAACGAGTGGCGTCGGTTGCGGCGGGGCTAAGACGGCTCGGCGTGACCAAAGGCGACCGCGTCGTGGCATACATGCCCAACACGCCCGAGACAGTTGTTGCGTTCCTTGCGACCGCGAGTATCGGGGCCACCTGGGCGGTCTGCTCTCCCGAGTTCGGCACCAAAAACGTCATCGACCGATTTAAGCAGATTGCACCGAAGGTCCTCCTGGCTGTCGATGGCTACCGTTACGGTGGCAAGTCCTTCCAAAGGCTGGACGCCGTAGCCGAAATCGAATCAGCCCTGGCCAGCCTTGAAAACACCGTGGTGCTGCCGTACCTCGCGTCTAGTCCGACACTGGACGGTCTCAAGTTCGCCATGCCATGGGAACAGCTTGAGGCGGGCGAAGGCGAAACGCTCGAGTTCGAGCGTGTGCCTTTCGACCATCCACTATGGGTACTGTACTCGTCGGGTACCACAGGCCTTCCCAAGCCCATCGTCCATGGTCACGGAGGCATCGTCCTTGAACACCTCAAGGTGCTGTCCCTGCACCTCGACCTGATGCCGGAGGACCGTTTTTTCTGGTTTACCACGACTGGATGGATGATGTGGAACCTGCTCGTCGGTGGCCTGCTGCTTGGCACCACGATTGTGCTATACGACGGCGACCCTGTGTATCCGGACATGAGTGCGCTCTGGGGTCTCGCAGAGGAGACATCGATGACCTACTTCGGTGCCAGCGCGCCCTACATACACGCTTGCATGAAGGACGGCATGTCGCCTGGTCAGGATTTCGAACTGTCCAAAATCCGCAGCGTCGGTTCAACGGGTGCACCGCTGTCGCCGGAGGGGTTTGGCTGGGTCTACGATTCTGTCGGCTCAGATCTGCTGCTTGCCTCCTTCAGCGGCGGAAGCGATATGTGTACTGGCTTCGTGGGTTCGTCACCACTGCTACCCGTGCGAGCGGGAGAGATCCAATGTCTTGGATTGGGGGCAAAAGTAGAGGCGTTCGATCAGGACGGCAAGCCTCTGATTGACGAGGTAGGCGAGCTAGTCATCACCGAGCCCTTGCCGTCGATGCCCGTCTATTTTTGGAACGACCCCGGTAATGCCCGATACACCGAGAGCTACTTTGAGCGCTTCCCAGGCGTATGGAGACACGGCGACTGGATCAAGATCAGCCCGAAGGGCAGCTGCATGATCTACGGGCGCTCCGACGCCACGCTGAATCGCGGTGGTGTTCGGATGGGCACGAGCGAATTCTACCGGGTAGTGGACGTTGTTGATGGAGTTGCCGACAGCCTTGTCGTTGACACGGGTGATGGAGCGGAGACGGGCAAACTACTGCTGTTCGTTGTGATGGTCGATGGAACCGAATTGGACGATGAGTTTTCAGGTGCGCTGCGCAAGAAGATTCGCTCCGAGCTATCGCCCCGCCACGTCCCGGATGCCATCTATGCCATACACGAGGTGCCCAAGACCCTGAACGGCAAGAAGCTTGAGATTCCGGTCAAGAGGGTACTGGCGGGAGTCCCGCTAGCGGAAGCCGTCTCTGAGGGCGCGATGGCCAATCCGAAATCCATCGATTTCTTTGTTGATATGTTCTTATCGCAAGACTCTTAGGCCAACTGCAACAAGGAGTTACATTGCTGAAGGTGAGTCGCCAGCCCTCCGGTGAGCCGGAGATATTCCACTCGATCCAGGGCGAGGGAGTCAGCGCAGGCACCCCCACGGTCTTCCTGAGGCTCGCCACGTGCAATCTTGCCTGCACCTGGTGCGACACACGGTACACATGGGACTGGCGGAACTTCGACTACGCCGATGGGGTAGTCGAGATGGATCTAGATGAGGTGGAAAGGCGCGTCCGCGCGTTTGATAGGCCGCGCCTGGTTATCACTGGGGGAGAGCCTCTGCTGCAGCAAGCCGTTCTAGCGCCCCTGGTCGCTTCTCTTGCGGGGCAGGGATTCTACTGCGAAGTAGAGACCAACGGTACCATCGTCCCTTCGCCGGAGATGATCGAGGGCATCGCCCAGTGGAATGTCTCTCCGAAACTAGAGAACTCGGGCAACATAACACGTGCACGAGAGGTACCCGACGCGCTCTCCGCTTTTGGACACATGGACACCGCGTACTTCAAATTCGTGGTTGCGGCACCGCCCGACGTCGACGAAGTAGCCGCCATCGTCGCGAAACACGGGCTGGCCTCCGAACGCATCATGCTGATGCCAGAGGGCGTAACGGCTGAGGCGATGAGAGAGCGTGGGAAGTGGGTGGCCGAGGCCTGCGTGGAGCGTGGTTTCTCGTTTTCTCCACGCCTTCATATTCTACTGTGGGGCGATGAACGCGGGAGATGAAATCTTGCAGCCTACAGAGGCTCCAGAGACTATGAAGGCGTTCTTTCGTCTCGGTAGAACGGTGCCATGGAGACACTAGAGCGCGCCTAGCCGAAGAATTGCTCAGTTCGCAGAGCCAGCAGATCGCTTCCCTTACCGAACGCCCAGTAGTAGATCAGGTACATCCCCGCCCCGACCATGGCCACGTTGCCGATGGGCTCGATATAAGGTCGGGCCACGCGAATACCCTTCTCTACAGCCCCTTTGAAGAAGACGACGCCGACGGTCGCCGCTACCAACACCGACCCCATCCCGATTCCGTATGTGACAGACCCGATGACCGTCTCCGCAACGGAACCGGCGCTGAGGGATTGGCCCGCGACGATGCCTACGGCTGCGAGGAAGACCGGTAGTGCGCAACTGAGGGAAGCCAGCGCGTAGGCGATCCCGAACAGGAACACGCTGCGTACGCCCTTACCCTGTCCCAGGTTCACGCGGCTCGCGGCCATGATCCCGATCTTGCGACGAGAGATCAACAGGTACAGCCCAACTCCGGTGATGACCACGCCCACACCAAGTCCCACGAAAGGTAGGAACTTGTCGACTACCTTTCCTCCGAGCGCCAGGACTATCCCGACACTGCCGAAAACCACGATGAACCCTGCTGTCGCAGCTAGACCCAATACGATCGCCCGGATTCCGGACGTCACCGGATTGCCGGTGGACTGCACCGCGTCCAACTGATAGCCGACATAAGCAGGGAACATGGCGGCGCCGCAGGGGTTAAATGCGGCTACCAGCCCCGCTGTAAAGGCGAAGATCAGAGGCACTTCTAATGCGAACATCTGTCATCTCCAGCGCCCTGTATAGTCAGGGATAATGTACCTGAATCGAATGGTCGCCGTCGACCTGTGCGTCCGACCCGAGCACTACTTAAGATGAGCACCCTACCGCGATGGATTCATGAGACGAAGGGTGGATCATCCATTCCTAGCTGCTACCGGGGTTCGCTCGATCCCGAATCATTGACAGTGATAAGGGCCACTGCTACACTCGACCAATCGTGAAAAAACCACAATACGATCTGCCGTGCGTGTGTATTAGACGCCTGTAGGGGTCTCGATCATGTCTGCACGAGACGAGTGACCCGCTCTATAATTACAACGTGAGCGGGTCTTTTTTGTTTGTAGGCCCCCGTTTTGGGGCGGTACTGGAGGAAAGGTAGAAATGACACAGACTACTTGGAAGCCGCGCGTTCAGCGGGTCATTGAAGTGATCCCTGAGGAGATCGAAGATTTTGAGGCGCAAGTCAAGCGCTTCCAGGCCGGCAAATGGGACGAGACCGAGTTTCAAGCCTTCAGGCTACGTCAGGGCGTTTACGGCCAGCGGCAGCCCGAAACCCACATGGTCAGGGTCAAGGCGCCCTTTGGCGGCCTCACGGCGGGCCAGCTCGATGCTCTCGGAGTGGTCGCGGGAAAGTATGCTCCTCTGAACAGGGGACATATCACGACCCGCGAGAACATCCAGTTCCACCACATCAAGCTTGAGGACACCCCAGACTTCCTGCGGATTATCGGAGATGAAGGCCTGTCGACGAGGGAGGCTTGCGGCAACACGGTCCGCAACGTTACCGGGTGCGCGATGGCCGGGGTCTGCTCAGATGAGTCTTTCGACGTGACTCCATATGCGGCCGCATACTCACGATACTTTGTGAGGCACCCCTTTACACAGACGATGCCTCGAAAGATCAAGACCGCCTTCTCAGGATGTGCACAGGACTGCGCGATCACCGCGATCCACGATGTAGGCTTCCTGCCGAAGATCGTGGACGGTGTCAAAGGCTTCGAGATGAAGACTGGAGGCGGTACGTCGATCATGCCCGTGGTCGCGCCGACCCTCTACGATTTCGTGCCGGTGGATGAGTTCCTAAAGGTCACTGAGGCCGTCATTCGAATCTTCCATCGCTCAAACGAGCTGCGGAAGAACAGGTCCAAGGCACGAATCAAATTCTACATCGCCCGCGTTGGGATCGACGCATTCAGAGAGATGGTCGACGAGGAGCTTAAGGAAGACTGGGCCCAGAAGTCTTTCGATCCCACGCGACTGCTATTCATCGAGGACGAGGAAGCCGACGCGCCGACGCCTCCGGCAGGTGGGTATGCGCCTAGTGACGACTCCCCCGAGTTCAACAGCTGGGTCGAGTCCAATGTGTCCGATCAGAAACAGGACGGCTACAAAACGGCCCTGGTCAAGGTGACGCTTGGAGATATCCAGGCCGAACAGTTCGCTCAGCTTGCCGACCTGTCTCGGAAATACGCAGGGGGCAGGGTGCGAGTCACCCACCAGCAGAACATGGCGTTGCGATGGGTCCCCGAAGGCGCCCTATACGAGGTGTGGCAGAGGCTGAAGGAAATCGGCTTTGCCGACGCCGGTGCACATGAAATCACGGACGTAGTGTCTTGCCCAGGCACCGATAGCTGCAAGTTGGGCATCACCTCGTCGATGGGACTCGGCCGCGCTGTCGGCGAAACCCTCGAAGGCATGGACATCTCAGACCCGCTTATTAAGCAGATGCATGTGAAGATGAGCGGCTGCCCCAATGGGTGCAGCCAGCACCACGTCGCCGACATCGGGTTCCACGGTGCGGCTACAAAGGCCCCGGGTGGCCAGGTGCCGGCGTACGAACTGCTGCTCGGTGGGAGCTACGACGGCGGCGACGCCCGAATGGCCCAGAGAGTCAAGACCCGCATCCCGTCTAAACAGGTTCCGGCCGCCCTCAAGAAGGTACTCGAATTCTATCGGGGCCAGCGTGAGGAGGGCGAGCAATTCAAGGACTTTGTGCAGAGGGTCGGTCCCGGCGCGTTCGAGCCAGTCGTGGCGGGGTTCAAGGAGGAGCGTGAGCTCAACCGGGACTCCATCGACGCCTACATGGACTGGGACAAGACCGTGATCTACAAGCTGGAACGTGGCGAAGGGGAGTGTGCCCTCTAGGACTACCGATCCTGAGGGTGTCCCAAATCGCCTCCACTGATAGGTGAAATGCAAGAAGGCCCCGTCGCATGCGACGGGGCCTTCTTCTTGTGGTTCGTTATTGGAAAGAGACGCTACCGTGGTTTGCGCCGGAACCGCTCCCACCATCTCTCACCGCGATCATCGATGGGCTGGCCTCGCCACATCTTTTCGACCTTGCTGGGCTTGATGAAGAACATCGCGTAGCCCACTATGAACAGTAGCAGCCCGGCCCACGCCAGGGGACCGACCATGCCCGGAATTGCGGCAGTCATAATCAGCGCTGACAGCAGCAATGCCACCGCGACCAGCATCACTCGTCCGGGCGTGATGGACCATGTCTTGCCGCCGATGGACTGGGCGACGTACCTGCGAAGCAGGCCGAACAGCCCCCCTCGTCCTCCGCGTTGCCCTTTACCGTCCCCCAGCTCACCGGCCTGCTGGAGAATCTCTTCAATCTCTCTCTGGTAGCGGTTCGACATCATCTTCCTCGGATATGTGTCCGTTTCATCCTGGTCGGACCTTCCTAATTGATCGTAACGGGGACTGGAGATTGGTGTCAAGGTTAGAGACAACAGTCTCAGCTTGTGACGGATGCTATAATACGGGCCTGCGAAATCGGGGTTTCCCGAGCCGCTAAACAGGCTATATACGTTCAGTGGACCACACTGGTCCAACCCCATATATCTCAATCCCCCGGCCCGATTCAAGGAGTACCCATGGCGAGCGGAAGGCAGTTTGTTAAGTACGACCTCTTTGCCATCGATCCATTGTGGCGAAGGCTCCCAGATGACGAAAAAAACGAGGGTCGCCGCGAATTCAGCGCAGTCATCGACGAACTCTCATCTGATATGTTCATACGCAGCTTCAGCATGGTGGGATTGCGCGGAGATGTCGACTTCATGCTCTGGCATGCCACCGAAAACCTCGAGCAGCTCCAGGAGATGGCCACGCGCCTGTGGAGCACAAAACTCGGCAAGTACCTGACTCAGTCCTACTCCTACCTCGCTCTGACGCGGAAATCGCAGTACGTCGGCAAGCATAAGCACACCGGCCAGGAGGGTACGAGCGAGAGCCTGATGCCAGGCAACGCCAAGTACTTCGTCCTGTATCCAATGACCAAGACGCGCCAATGGTATGCGCTCCCCCAGGAGGAGCGGCAGCGAATGATGAGCTCCCACTTCACTGTTGGCCACAAGTACCCGTCGGTCAAGATCAACACCTCATACTCCTTTGGGCTTGACGACCAGGAGTTCATGGTAGGGTTCGAGACCGACGAGCCCAGCGACTTTCTGGACCTGGTGATGGAGCTTCGCAGCTCTGAAGTCAGTAGCTATACCCTCATCGACACGCCAATCTTCACGGGTATCCACCGCTCAATCGAAGAGACCCTGGCCAGCCTCGGCGACTAGGCACTGCCGAATCTCACGTCTTGTCGTCATGCAGGGGCGTACAACGGTACGGCCCTCTTCTTGCCCTTCGCCCTGCCCAGCTTCACCCCAGGCTGCCTCGTCTTGACCCCCTTAGACCCACCACGTATAGTAGCGACGAACCAGCTTGCAGCTATCTCAGCTAGGCTGTGGATCGACAACAATTCTAAGGAGACGCCCAATGGACGGAGACCGATTAATAGCGAAGATATTGAAGCTCGAGGGCGTCGAGTGGATCGCGTGTTTTCCACACCAGTCGCTGATAGACGCCGTGGCCAAGGAGGGCATTCGGCCCATCATCTGCCGCCAGGAGCGCGCAGGCGTGAACATGGCCGATGGCTTTAGCCGGATTAACGCTGGTCGAAAGATCGGTGTCTTTTCGATGCAGAAAGGTCCAGGCGCTGAGAACGCCTTTGGCGGCGTAGCGCAGGCCTATGCGGACTCCGTGCCCATGCTCCTGCTCCCGGGTGGATCGGAGCGTAGCCGCATCGGTGTCCAGCCGGGCTTCGATGCCATCGATCACTACAAAGGCATCACGAAGTGGACCGGCCACATCAACATGGTCGAGCGTATCCCTGAGATGATGCGGCGCGCTTTCAGCCAGATGAAACACGGCAGGCACGGCCCAGTGGTCCTCGAGATCCCCAGCGATGTAGCAGAAGAACAGTACCCGGGAGATACCGTTCCCTACACGCCAGTCCGGGAGATCCGGTCGGCGGCAGACCCCGACGACGTGCGCGATCTGGTCACGGCCCTCCTGAAGGCGAAGGCGCCGGTGATCAATGCAGGCCAGGGCATTCTCTACGCCCAGGCAACTGACGAGCTCGTCGAGTTCGCTGAGCTTATCAACATCCCTGTGCTGACCACTCTGGCCGGCAAGAGCTGCTTCCCCGAGGATCATCGCCTGTCCCTTGGCACAGGCGGCCACACCTCTACCCTGATGGTCGATCGCTTCCTCAAGAAGACGGACTTCGTTCTCGGGATGGGCACCTCCATGACCATCTCCACATTCAACGCTCCCATGCCCAGTGGAGTAGTGCTCGCACATTCCACTAGTTGCGCCGATGACCTCAACAAGGACTACAACCCGGACTTTGGCGCAATCGGCGACTCTAAGTTGGTCCTGAGGCAGATGATCGACGAAGTCAAAAGACAGGTTGGGGAGCATGGACGCGGTGATATCCATGGGGTTGTTGACGAGATTCGGCGACTGGAAGACGAATTCATGGCCGAATGGGGGCCACGACTGGCCTCGGACGAGATTCCAATCAGCCCATATCGTGTGATCAGCGAGCTAGCCAACGCGGTGGATGTGTCCAATACCATCATCACCCACGACTCAGGCTTCCCTCGTGATCAGATGGTGCCTTTTTGGAAGGCGGTCTCACCCAACGGCTACATCGGGTGGGGCAAGTCCACCCAACTGGGCTACGGCTTGGGCCTCGCATTAGGAGCGAAGCTGGCGGCCCCCGAAAAGACGGTAATCAACGTCATGGGCGACGCCGCATTTGGGATGTCCGGGCTGGATATCGAGACGGCTGCAAGGTCGGAGATCGGGACCCTGACCGTCATCCTCAACAACAGCATCATGACCCACTACTCGTCGAACATGCCATACGCGTCGGAGCACCACGCGAGCAACAGGCTGTCTGGAGACTACACCAAGATCGCCGAAGGCCTCGGTGCACACGCACAACGGGTGGATTCACCAGACCAGATAGGCCCAGCTATCCGAGCGGCTCTGGAGACCACAAAATCGAACATGCCGGCGGTCATTGAGATGATTACGAAGGAAGAGGAGACGGTCCCCAGCTTCTGGTAGGGATTCGCAAAAGCCCTCCCCACGTGGGGAGGGCTTTACACCAGAATTCTGTTCTGCATGAGTTGCGCCGCTATGTATCCACCGACCTATTCAGCCCCTACATCCACTCCCGTTGCCAGATAGTGCTGCTGTACGTCGGCTGAAATCCCAGAGGCAAATCGTCCCCAGAGATCAGAGAGAGTTCGAGACCGCCGAGGGTGCTATCCCAGATTCCCGGGTTAGGAGAGCCCTACACGGCCCAACCCGCCTGCCGCATCATCACCGGTAAGGAAACTGCGGATGTCGTCGGCATACTTGACCTCGGAATCGTCCTGAGGCTCATAGCCGAGCGCGGCCCGAGCACTAGTTAGCGACCAGAAGGCCCTCGTGTTGTTGCTGATGCCATAGACGACCTGCCACGGGACACCGTGCTCGTTCTCAATGTCCGGCGTCTCGATCGACTTCTGGAACAGCTGGGTGATGTCACGCTGGCTGATGTATGCACCCAGGTCACGCTTGAAGCCCGCAGGATTGTCCTTGAATTGCTCTACGTTGATCTCGCGCGGCGCACCGATCCTTACCATCACGACCTCCAGCCGACGTCGCGCACTCGCAGTTATCCCTGGGGCTGTCTCCACGATGGTATCGGGATCGCCGGGGAACCCGCAGGCAAACAGAAAACCAATATGCTCATATGTCGCCTTCGCCCAGCCGTAGAAATTGTCCGACAGAGCCAGCGCGTATGGATCCAGGACCTCCATCTTGCGCTCATGAATCAGGAAATGCTCGTACCAGTCCGCTGCATGGTTCGAACTCGCCACCGCCACCCGCGGCACACCGGCATCGTACGCACTGCGCATGACGTTGTAGGCCATCGCCACGTTGTCATTTTCATAGGAAAAGTGGTCCACCGCCGATCCGGCGCGGCGCTTGTAGCCCAGGTGAACCACTGCGTCCACCCCTTCAAACAACGCCTCGTAGCCACTACGATCTGAATCGACCAGATCGACAATATTGACCCCGGGGACCTTGTTCCCGTCACGGTTGGTGTCGCTGACATCGACCAGCACCATCTCATACTGTTCGGCGAACGTAGGCAGAAGCTGGCTTGCTATGTAGCCCGTCGCCCCCGTCATCAGAACCTTGTTGACTCCCATCGGCCCCCCCCTGCAAACGATTACATAATGTCGCCCAGTCACGGCGCGGGCCTCATTGTACAGGCTCCGCAGTACCCCCACAAACCGCTCGTAAATAACTGCCCACGCATTGCCAGAGATAGCGAATTTTGCTATAGTTGCAGTTACGCGGCGAGGCAACTCGCCGTTTGCTGCGTGGGGCTGTAGCTCATCTGGGAGAGCGCTTCAATGGCATTGAAGAGGTAGGGGGTTCGAGTCCCCCCAGCTCCACCAGTTCGAACCCTCCGACACCCAAAACTCTTGACCTTCAATGAGGTCGCTCTGGCTCAAATCCCGCGACTCGCGGGACGTGAGCGAGGAGCGACCTTCCCATTTCGGGGATCGGCCAACGCCCCCATAAGCCGGGCGACGAAATTTCGTCACCTACTCGCCCGAGGACTCCGTTATAGCACTGGTAACTCGCCAGTTCCCTTCCTTGTCGCAGGCCGCATAGTACATCCGGTAGACGCCCTCGGACACCTTGATCACGGACATGTCCTCCGCGTGGACTGCGTCGATGCCGTCAGCACCGTAACCCGCACCATCGACGACGCACTCGCCTTGGCCCCACTCCAGGCCATCAGTTGAGCGGGCCACGAAAATCCGCGATCTATATCCCGCCATGTCCGACGCAATCGACGCGGCGGCGAAATCTACACTATTCCCGCTCTCTGTGGAGTCGACGTCTTGGCTAGGGTGAGGCGGGATGACACTGCCGGTAGGTGCGTCCTGCCAGGTCGAGTAGACCATCGTATATGGGCTACCTTCGACCGACGGTGGGATCACCTCGGCTGCCGTAATGCCGTTATTGTCATAGTCTGACTGATTGTCACGTATGCGAAAACCCGGCTCGATCTCGAATCGGAGGCCGTCGGACGTGACAGCGCTGATCACGTTCGTGGATGCCCTCTCGCCACTCTTGCTAGGCTCTGAACTACAACAGTAGAGCCGTCCGCCACCGCCAGGCAAGGGAAGATACCGTGGGCCTCTGGTGTCGCCAGGGCCTTGCAACCGGATGCCGTCTTCCATCTCCCAGTCCAGCATGTCGGAAGAAACGGCGCTACAGATTACAGTTGGACTATCGGCAGGCCCTCGCGCTTCGAAATACATCCGCCATTGGTCGCCGTCGGTTGGCGTGACAGAAGGCGCAAGGACCCGTAGAGAGACATGTGGCAGCGATGGCTGCGGCGCCAACCGAATACCGGGCTCCTTTCGAAACGCCAGTCCGTCATCAGAAACGGCGCTCAGAATATACCCCTGACATGCGGCGTACGGTTTCGCCGGCCCAATTGCGGTGTAGAAGAGGCGGTAGCCACCGGAAGGATTGCGCACGATACACGGCGCCTGTACCTTGGAGATGTCGAGAGGCTGCGAGCCTTCAACACGCGGACCCGCTTCCTTCCTCCATAGATTCATAGTCAATTTGTTTTGCATCAACACTCCTCGGTTTGGTAAGTGAATCGTGCCAGCTCCGACCTGGTCGGAAGCACCCATATCCGTTGAATCACCCAGACACTGATGACGACGAGCGTACAAACACTATCGGACGTCCGTCAAGACCCCTCGGCCAAATGACGTTGACAGGACCGACTGTTCTCCGTTACGCTTGAACTATAGCAAAGTAATGCTGGTATTGTAATGCAGGTATATACGTGCCTAATTACACGAAAAGTGATGATAATGAGCGAAGGAGCTATCGTCCACAAGGCCCGGCACTGGGCCATATTCACCAATCACGCGGCGGTCCTCTTTCACCTGCTGGAGCATCCTGACGCCACCATTCGCAGAGTCGCTGCCGAGCTTAATCTCGCCGAACGAACCGTGGTTGGCGTTCTTGGTGACCTGAGGGAAGATGGCTACCTTCTCGTTCGAAAGGAAGGTCGCCACAACCTGTATAGTGTGAACACCGAGGGGCAGATGAAGCGGCCGGAGCATGCTGGCTACAGCATGAGAGAGTTTTTCGCGCACATGCAGGGTGAGTTGAATAGCGCTCATGCCGCGGTCCAAAATCAGGTTCGAGACGAACTCAAGCCAGGACCGTCGCCAGAGCAGGTTTAGACTAGGCGGATCTTGGAATCACGATTGTTGTGGCGTCCAGAAGGGTATTAGTGGAGACGAAGGGCCAATGATCAAAGAGACTGCCGTCGAAGACCGGGTGGCGACAAGAACCAAGGGCCAGTTGGAGGCGTCGATCAGCGAGGCCATCATTCGGTTCGAGAAGGATTTCATGGGACGGGGGCCGTTGGACGCCCGCTCTTACGTCATAGACGATATGGTGCTGGTTCGATTGAGCAACGCCTTGACCCCAGTTGAACTCAAGCTCGCGGGGACCAAGGAAGCCCGACAGGCAAGGGACCTGATCAAGCAAGTTCGAATGGAACTGCTGGAACTGGGCCGCCCCATGCTAGAAGAGACCATTTTAGAGTTGACAGGGTGCTCCGTCGAAAGTCTCCACACCGATATCAGCACACGAACCGGAGAACGGATCATCGTCTTCACCTTGAAGGGCCATCCTCAACTGCGGGAGAAAGAGTAAACATAGATTCATGGGGTGCGCGATCTTAGCCGGGGGGAACCTCACTACCGACCAGCCCATGACATATTGACATGATACAAGCGATAGGTGGGCGGGCCAGCGGCACTACAGTCTTCTTGTAGAAGCCGAGGGCAGGCCCAGACGGGATACCGGAATCAGGTTGGGTGGGAGCTTGGCAACCAAGAGCTCACCCGGGGTGAGACCAGCTTTGGAGCATTCCAGCGCCAGAGTCGGCCTTTTTCTTTGCCTGATGAGAAGCGTGAGCCCACATTTATTGACCACGCTGCCTGGCTTGGTCTGGCAGCGCTACCTGGCCAGGAACAAATTACCTAAAACGGAGGGAACATAGAACGATGGGTTACCCCATCTGGCTCTGGGTCGGATTCACAATTCTTGTGTTGTTGCTGTTGGCTATTGACCTTGGGATTGTACACCGCAAGGCCCACGCAGTGAGCCTCCGCGAAGCGGCTGGTTGGTATGTTGTATGGGTGAGCCTTGCAGTTCTGTTCAACCTTGGAATCTTCCTGTGGTTGGGAGCAGACAAGGGCACCGAATTCCTCGCCGGATACATTATCGAAGTGTCGCTGAGCGTGGACAATGTATTCGTCTTCCTGGTCATCTTTTCCTATTTCGCCGTGCCCGCCCAGTACCAGCACCGCGTGCTGTTCTTCGGCATTCTCGGCGCAATAGTCATGCGAGGGCTCTTCATAGTCACCGGCGTGGTCCTGCTCGAGAATTTCCATTGGCTGATCTATCTGTTTGGCGCGTTTCTGATTATTACCGGCTTGAAGCTGGCGCTGCGCAGTGATGAGGGGGTCAATCCAGAGCGAAATCCCATCCTGAGGCTTGCTCGACGCCTCTTACCAGTTACCGAGGATTACGAGGCTCAGAGATTTTTCATCCGACGTCACGGGCGACTGATGGCAACGCCGCTCTTCTTGGTCCTACTGGTCGTGGAAGCCAGCGACCTTGTATTCGCAGTGGACTCGGTTCCGGCCATACTGGCTATCACCACGGACCCGTTCATCGTGTGGACATCCAACATCTTCGCCATCCTGGGACTCCGGGCCCTCTTCTTTCTGGTGGCAGGGGTTCTTCGCTACTTCCGCTACCTCAACATAGGCCTCGCTGTGGTGCTGGTATTTATTGGTACAAAAATGATCGCCTCCGACTACTACCACATGCCTACGGCCCTATCCATGGGAGCCGTCATGGGAATACTGGCTGCGACCATGGGGGCCTCATACCTGGCCGTGAGGAGAGAAGCAGCAGCCAAAGGACCAGAGCCGATTCCGCCCGTCTCAAGTCCAAGCCCTGGCCACCTCGGCTCAGATTCCCTTGATCAGCAAGGGAACGACCTGCGATGACAGGCGAATTGTTCCATCTCAGAAAGCGACGAACTTCGTCAATTTGGACCGAAAGAGAAGGTACCCTATTGACCACCTGTGTCAGGATCCCTACAAAAAGAGTTCCCAGAGCTTGGAGCATCATGCATCAAGTCATCCGGCGCAATTTCAGGATAGTCGGTCTGCTTATCGTGGCCGTCATGATCGGTGCGGGCTGCTCAAAAGAGCGGGTGTCCCCCTCCATCGCGCCCACAGTGACCTTCGACCCATCGGAAAGGTATAAGGAGTTAGCAATCGACGGCATCAAGGAGATCACAGGGGTCATTGACGCCGCGATTTCAGATAACGGTGCCTCTGTATCCCTGCTCGTCATCGTCGAATCAAAAACTTCGGTCTCACGAGCAAAGGAGTTGGGAAGCACATTCCTCAGGCTGGTAAAGCTAGCTGGTCCGGACGACAACCCAACAAACGAACTCGGGGCCGGCTTGTTTGACTATCTCGTTGCGGTGGTATATTCAGACAACAGAAATGTCGTTCAGGGAGAAAAACTACGAAGAGCCACCCAAATTGCCTGGCGATAAGGTGTCTCCATGTGCACCATGGTTGAGAGACTGGTCGTCTGGAATGGCGTAATCGCGGCGGGACGGACGCTGGCGCACGTGACCCATGTGGGGGCCGTGCGCCAGCGTCCAGTTGGAACCAACTCTCGTTAGCAGTCAACCGAATCTGGAGGCACTCTGATGCTAGGTAGTGAGGTCTGGAACCTCATAGTGATGGCCTTGCTGCTGTTGCTGTCCGCCCTATTTTCCAGCTCCGAGGCCGCTTTGCTCTCCGTGATGAGGACACCCAGACTTGCCCACCTGGTGAATACAGGTTCGGCGCGCGCGTTAAGGGTGACTCGCATGCTCGAGGAGCCTGGCCGACTTCTCACCACGATCTTGCTGGGCAACAATATCGTCAACGTCGCGTTTGCCACCCTCGTCACGTCTAGCACGCTCTCGCTCGTTGCCGACAAGGAAATTGCGGTCGCGTTGGCGACGGTGATTGCGACCGGAGCGCTGCTCATTTTCGGTGAAGTCATCCCGAAGAACCTGGCGGTTCGGCACGCCATTCCCTTCGCCCTCGTACTGGCGCGCCCCCTGAAGTGGGTCGCGCTGCTGTCCTGGCCGCTAGTCTCGGTTCTGCAATGGCTCAGCCGACTGGCCACCGCCGGGAGCGACGAGCTTGAAGTTCAACCCTCCATCACGGAGGACGAGCTTCGCACACTGATAGACATTGGCGATGTGGAGGGGGTCATCGAACCGGGGGAGGCTGAAATGCTCGAGAGAGTCTTTCGGTTTGGAGACACCCGGCTTCAAGAAGTGATGACCCCTCGAACCGAGATCGTATTCGTTCAGCAGGGCGCTTCGCTGGAGCCGTTCCTGGATATCTATGTAGAGCACCCGTACACCCGATTTCCGGTGTACAAGGGGGATACGGACAACGTAATTGGAATCCTTTCGGCCAAGGACATTCTAAGGGCCATCGGTACGAAGGACGAGGCGACGGAGGTGATCCGAGATGCATACTTCGTTCCCGAAACCAAACCGATCGCAGAGCTATTCGACGAGTTGCGTCAATCGGGAAACCAGATGGCAATAGCAGTCGATGAGTTTGGCGGAATTGCCGGACTCGTTACCCTAAAAAGGCTGCTGGAGGAAGTTGTTGGCCGCGTCGGTGAGGAGGGCGAGGCCCCGAAGAATGAGTATGAGACGCTCGATGAAAATGAGTTTCGGGTCGACGGCGGAATGGGCGTCGACGATGTCGAGGAGGAACTTGGTATCAAATTGCCCGAGGGCAGCTACGAGACCATCGCCGGATTCGTATTGGATTCACTAGGGCATATTCCTGTGGAGCAGGAACGGTTCGACCACGATGGCCTGAGGGTTGAAGTGGCCCAAATGCGAGGTCAAAAGATAGAAATGATCAAGCTGACGAAGGGGCCGTTCACGTCATCAGGAATCTGACTGCCTGTTTGGCGAACACCCAAGTCGCGTTGACCCGCGATCGCCTGAATTCCGTCTAGTAGATTCTGCGCGTGGAGCAGAATCTACCTAGCCTGTCTGTCAGGACGGCGGCGTCATCGCCCAGCAGCTCTTCCAGCCTCCGGAGCATACCTGTACTGGCTATAGCCGCTCCGCAGCTCTCGCAGAACGTAGTTGGTCGCCATGTCCAGTTCACCCGCCCGATTGGCGAAGTTGATGTACAGGTCCACGCCCTTCCGCTCGACCGCTTCGTACATCTTGGTGGCGTCAGCGACGGTAGTCGCAAAGGGTTTCTCTTACAGTATCGTAGTGGCGCCTGCTTCGACAGCGGCTAGAACGGGTTCCAGGTGAATTGGGTCCGGCGTTGTGACGACGACAAGGTCCGGGGAGTTGGCCCTCAACATATCGCCATAGTCCGCATAGGGTTTAGCCCCGATCCGGGCCCCCAGGTCCTCGGCTATCTGGGCCCTAATGTCCGCCACCCCCACGACCTCAACCTCCGGGTTGTGGCTCAGAGCCTCTGCATGCTGCTGCCCCATTATTCCCAATCCGATCACGGAAGCCTTGATTTTGCTCATCCGGACGCCTCTCTGGCATGGATTCTTGAAATAGCCTAAGTTGCGCTCGTTGATGGCGAACTCGCCGCATCTTCGATTACTCGCATCGACTTCCACTTGGCCCCGCGATATCGGATCAAGAACGCGAAACCCGTGACGATGACATACACGGTAAGAATACTCCAACCAACGTTGACCCCGGCGTCCAGGACGACCAGGGCAATGTAGCTCGGGAGCACCAATCCAAGCAATGACAATACGAGCAGCATGAGCATGACAAACCGTGTGTCGCCTGCCCCCTTTAGTGCTGAGGAATAGATGATGCTAAGGGTGTCGAATAACGAGTAGACAGCCACGAAACGCAGCGCAACGATGGCGATGGAGCGAATCGGCGCAAAGCTCTCGGTATCGAACCCTGCGGCGTATGGGGCCAGGAAGATGTTGGGCACGAAGGCATACAAAGCAGCTATCGTTGCCATGTATACGAAAGCGATGTGGAAACCAGTAGCAACACCCCTCTCCGCCAGGTCTGGCCTGTTGCTACCCAGTGACTGACCGACAACCACGGACACCCCTATCCCAACGCCGATCATGGGCATGAACGCGAGCATATTGATGTTGAATGCAAGGTTGCTCCCCGCAAGGGAGATCGTCCCCAGACGGCCCATGAAAAGCACGAAGGCGGCGAACCCGATCATCTCTATGAAAAACTGGAGGCCGTTCGGGAAGCCGAAGCGCATTAAACGCATAAACAGGATGCGGTCGAAGCGCCATCCCTTAAGGGCGTTGTAGCGCACGTTATGTTTGGGTTGACGCAGCAGGGCGATGTAGACGAGCAGTTGAACGGACGATGACACAATGGTTGCAACGGCCGCCCCAGCTATACCAAGTTCCGGGAAGCCCCAGTAGCCGAAAATCAGTACATAGTCCAGTACGATGTTTACTACGGCTGATACAAGATTCACCCACAACACAGGCCATGTCTGACCTCGCCCCGCGAAAAAGCCAGCAAAGGCCGCAGACGCGATGGCTGGCATGGCGCCGAGGCAAAGGATGCGGAAGTACGTCACCTCGAGCTCGGCCACAGCCGGGTCGTGACCGACGAAGGCGAAGAACCTACCGGCGAAGGGGATCAAGGCGATGAGGACCGCCCCACCGAAGATCGCTACGTAGAAACCCTGCCAGACCGCCGGGCCGATCCGCTGAAATCGCTTTGCGCCGTAGTATTGGGCCACGAAAGTGCTTGTGTAGCCGGCGGTGCCGATAAACAGACTCATCAGCGCAAAGTTGAGCATCCCGGCAGGCAAAGCTGCCGCCAGGGCATCCGATGAATGCCAGGACAGGAGCACCCGGTCCACGAATAGTTTCACGGACCAGGAACCGGTGCTCAGGATCAGCGGCAGGGCGATCACCAGTATCTGGCGGTAGCCGTTCTGTCGCTCCCATCGATCCCTGATCACACTCTTGATGCTATCCACAATCCCCCCGGGGTTGCTCCGGACACCGCAAGGTGCACCGTGCCCGACGGCGGTGATAGTAGTAGCGCCCTCGTATGCTGTCAACTTCGGCCTTCGGCCTATCGCCGAGAACTCGCGTCGCTATGACCGCGACCGGTCCTTTCCGATGTGCTATCGTGGCCCTCCCAAGACGCATTCGGAAAGTACCGGCCCGATGGCCGCAAGGAGAACGACGTGACCAACATCATCGACATCAACGCGATTAGCTGGAAAACCGATGACTACGAAGATGCTTACGTGGATACCGGTGAGATCGAACAGCACCTGGTCAAGGTGGCCGACTACGTCAGCCTGAAGGGGAGTGAGAGCGAAACGACAACCGCCAGCAGCGAAAGCTCCTACATCGGGGCATACGAGTACGCGCCGGGGGGCTGGATCACCGACCACACGCACGCCGATGCCGAGCAGTGGTACTACATCCTGAGCGGCACTGGCCTCATGAAGGTCGGTGACGAAGAGCGTATCGCGGGAGTGGGCCACGTCGTCTTCGTCCCCAGAAACGCCGTGCACTCCTACAAGGTCGTTGGAGACGAGCCCCTCAGGCTCCTGAACGTAGCGATCTTCCTTCCCAAATAGCCGAGGGGGTGCTCGTTAGACGAGAGATCTACCGGCCTTTGCCAGTTTACGGAAACTCGATCCTGACCTCGTCCAGCATCACGTGGCCATTCGGCAGAGCCTCCGGGTCCACGTCATAGTCGCGGCCCGCAAAGGGTACGTGGATGTCGCCTTCGATGGTCTGCAATGGCACGACATTCACGGGATGCAGCACAAAAATGATGTCAGCGTTCAGGTCGTGGAGCACGTCCGCAATATTGCCGTGCCCATAGTAGTCCGTGCGATCCTGCCTGGTGCCCAGGCTCAGCCACTGCGCCTGGTCGGGTGTCAGCACAATCGTCTGTTCGGTCCACTCCGGCGTGACATCGATCGGCTGCGCCGTCAGTACATGATTCTGATGGTGGGTCCCGACCTTAGCCTGAGCTAGCAATACAAGCTGCGTACCCTTCACGTCCAGCTCACCTTTTATCCGCACGGTGACCTTGGCGTTTGTCCAGTCCTTAGGATAGTCGCCCGCAATAAAGCGGCTCTTTCCGGCGGTGGCCTCGCGCCGATCTGCGCCCTCTCGTGACGTGTAGAGGATGTAGAGAAGATGGAGGTAGCCGCCTCCGGGAGGTGCGTGGTTGCCGTCTACCCACCACGGGCTCCGAGTAATGGCAGTGCCGTCTCGAATATCCAGAGACTTCTGATGCTCCTCCCATCCACCAGGTCCATCGTCGAAGGTCTCCACATACAGCTTTGACGGCATTGCACTCCCCCTGTAATGGTATGGGACGGTTGAAACTGCGCCGCTATTGACGCCGAGGCGACCGTAATACTAACATCGCCCACGACTTGCCGTTAACTTGCAAGCCTACACTCGCGACGGGCAGTTCGCGGGCAAGAACGCGGCGTCGGAGGTACGCGACTTGTAGTAGGTTGTGATGAGAGTGAAGTCCGGGCCTGATACGCCCCAGGCTGCTAATCAAGGGGTGTGCAGAGGGGCAAAGCCCATTTGCCGGGTGTGTGAGGGTGCCCCTCACAAATAATATCCCCCTTTTTCTACTGTGGGGACAACCAGACCAAAAGTATTTCGCTGAAACTACCAGGAGGGCCTTTCATGAAGCTGATAATAATAGGATGCGAGTACTCTGGAACGACAACCCTAGCTGTCGCCATCAACGACTGGCTACGAGAACAGACTGGCACCGATTTCCGGATCATCCACGATCACTGGAAGCTGCCCCACACCTCGGGCCATCTGCCCTTCGACACCTCGCACGTCCTGAACGAAGAAGAGCAAGCCGAGGTGCTCGCCCTCAGTCCAAAGCTGAAAGAGATGACGCAGCGCCACAGCCTCTACTACCACATGCCCCGCGGGAACACCGACGCGAACCAGGTCCTAGTCGGCTACCTCTTCGATGACGGAATATACGGGGCGCACTACTTCGAATACGGCAGGCCCATCGACCCCGAGGACAGAAGAATCGTAGGCAGGCACGTCGAGCACGGATTTCTGGCGGAGGCCCCGGATACGGTGCTGCTGCTGCTCAGAACCGACGCAGATGTGATCCGAAAGCGCATGCAAACAGCGCCCCATACAGCAGGTGTGCTCCAGGAGAAGGACATCGAGTTCATCCAGGGTAGATTCGAAGAGGAGTTCAAGGCGTCCCTATTCAGCCGAAAGTTCGTCCTCGACACCAGCTCGGCGACCCTCGAAGAGACGATGGCGGAGTTTGCCCAGGCCATCCAGCCCCACCTGAGCGAGGTAGACCGCTCGCGAATACTGGCCCACAAGGCGCTGCAAACCGGCTGAACTTCAGCCGGTGGACGAGGGGACAAAACTGACGGGCTGATGAAGGGTGCGCAGGGGGGCTATGTGCCTAGCCTCAAGGCCACAAACCGCGACCGGCGTCTGGCGAGCTCACCACGAGCGTGGTTTCGGATTCACCGCTCACCCTGAGCCTGTCGAAGGGCAGAGCGCCAATGCGACGTGTCTGGCGCAAGGGACTTACTCGTGGACCGGCGCCTCGGATGCAGCGTTCTCGCCCGCTAGATGGCCGCTCGTGAACGCCCATGACAACGCATGGCCGTGGCCAGCAATCAGGGCATTGGAAGCGCCAGTGATTCCAGCGGCATACAGGTGCGGAATAGCCACGCCGTCTACGTCGATCACCCGCATCTCGCGGTCGATCTTGAGCCCTCCGCTGGAGCCAATATTCGGTCGTAAGGGACCTATGGCGTAGAAGGGGGGCACGGAAACCCCCTGGCCGGTGGGCAACTTCCCAAATGGATCTGGTCGCGTGCCGACGGCCGCCTCGGCGGTGACACCCATGTCCTCCTCCAGAGCGCCTACTGGCACACGCAATTGGTCAGCCAGCCCCGCCAGGCTGTCAGCTTCGTAGAAGTAGTCGGTCCTCTCGCGAAAGTCGTCGAGATATGCGTATGCGATCCCCGGGAATGTGGACAGGAATAACTTGCCGTTCCGCAGCCACCCGTCCCTGGTCCCCGGCGAGTCATCGGCCACAGTGGCTATTCGTGCCGCAAGGCTGGCGTCGAAGACCATGAATGCGATTCCGCGCGACTGACGGCTTGTCGCCAGTTCGGGCGCTTCCAATTCGTTGGTGAAACGACGGCCATCGGCGTTGACCAGAACCGCGCCCTCAGTAAACAGGTTTGGCTCTGGACGCACGTAGGGAGGCATGGCGGTGCGGAAGGCCGGTTTGTCTCCGTCGCCCATCCCGGCTGTAGCTGCCCCGAGGGCCGTCGCCAGTACAATTCCGTCTCCAGTGGCGGACTCTAGGCTGGGCTCAATCTCGGAAATTTCGGCTGGACGGCCATAGGCCCGCGCCAGCTCCTTGTTGGCTCCGAAGTACCCAGTGGCCAGCACCACGCCTCGCCGCGCCCTAATCGCCTTGAACTCGTGACGCCGCACGTGGCGAGTCACAAGGCGCGAGACGTTGCCGTCCTCGTCCCGCTCCATCTCCTGAATAGTCGTCTCCGTGCGTATCGTCACGCCTGCATCCAGGGCCTGCCGCTCCAGCGTCTCGATATAGACTCCGGCGTCTGGCAAGGCATTGTGCATGCGCTTGACCGTGTGTGGGGGCTCGGGATGCGGCCCCGTATATGAAATTCCCATATCGATGAGGCGTTGCAAGGTCGCCGGGGAGCGTTCCACGAGCAAGCGGGTCAGCTCTAGGTCGTAGTCCTCTGGACTCGTCCCTGGTGTCCGAAACTCCAGATAGTCTCTGAAGTGCGTCTCAACGTCGTCCTGAACGCCTGCAGCTTGCTGTAGTTGCGTACCCGCCGCAGATATTGTGCCGACCGCCATCTCAGTCGCCCCACCCAGGCCGGGCATCTTCTCTACCAACAGGACCTCTGCTCCACGCTCAGCAGCGGCGTAGGCAGCCATGAGACCGGCCCCACCGCCGCCAGCCACCACCACGTCCCACTCCTCGTCCCACCAGGCTTGTGCGGTCATTAGACTCCCCCAGGAAGACTCAAGATTGGCCGTGCTGTATTGCTGCCACCTCGGCCACCAGCAAGTCCAAAACGACACCCTCGTCCAGCGACGATGACTTGAAGCTCAGGTCGGCCTCCATCAGCCGCCGGTGGACCATTACGAGCTGTTCCGGCCTGAACTTTCGCTCTTGCTCCATCGTTTTTCGCAAGGGATACCCCGAGAGGCCAAGACGCTTGCCGCGCTCTGGGGCGGGGACTCGTCGCGCACTCAGGTCCTTGGCCAAAATGAGGAGCCTCACCTGCCTCGACAACATCGCAAGCAAATATCCGGGCGATCCGCCTGAACCAAGTATCAGGTGGACCATCTTCGCCGCCGATGCGAAACGGCCCTCCAGGATGGCATCGACCGTCGCGAAGATGCTGGCATCCCTCGTATACGACACCATCTCAAGGACATCCTCGTGGCGGATGGGCTCGCCGGACC
>Ga0209403_10000843_pt1 | contig 42524 bp, 44 predicted proteins | sample ArcticOcean_MG_C_8_FD_187440 | JGI IMG/M metagenome (GOLD analysis project Ga0209403, IMG submission 187440) | Marine microbial communities from western Arctic Ocean - ArcticOcean_MG_CB11_86 (SPAdes) (version 2) | ecosystem: Environmental > Aquatic > Marine > Oceanic | place: Arctic Ocean... | reverse complement strand
AATGGTAGAAGCAGATGCTAAAATAATAAAAAAGAATTTTTTAAGAAATAGTTTATAATAAACTTTTGGAAGAAAAGGAAATAATATGTCTCGTGTAAAACGTGGAGTTACGGCTCATAGCAGACATTTAAAAGTTATTAAAGCTGCAAAAGGCTCAAGAGGTAGACAGAAAAATACATTTCGTGCTGCAGTACAAAGAGTTGAAAAAAATGGTCAGTATGCATACAGAGACAGAAAAGCTAAAAAAAGATCCTTCAGAGGTTTATGGATACAGCGTATAAATGCGGCAGCTAGAGAATTAGGAATGACTTATGGAGTATTAATAAATAAGTTAAATATTGCAGGTTATGAAATTAATAGAAAAATGTTAGCAGACTTGGCTGTTAGAGAACCTGATTCTTTTAAATCTATAGTAGAAAAAGTAAAAAGTACTTAAAAATAAAGTATATTCTTTGCTTTATATAATCTTTAATTATAATTAATTATATGTTTTATATTAATGTTGATTTATATCTTATATAAATTTTTCTTAATAAAAGAATGAAGGTTAATATGACAAATATTAAAGATATAAAAAATAATGTTTTAAGAGATATCTATAAAGCTAAATCTTTTAAAGATTTACAAATAATTAAAATAAGAGAATTAGGGAAAAAAGGAAAAATTTCTCTACTAATGAAGTCTTTGTCAACAGTAAGTAATGAAGAAAAAAAATCTTTAGGAAAAACTTATAACGAACTGCGCTTAAAAGTATTAGATACTTTGGCAGTTAAGGAGCAAGATCTTAAAGATATAGAGATTATTAATAAAATAAACAATGAAAATCTAGATATAACTCTTCCTGTCAGGTCTGGTAATAATGATGATGAAGGAAAAATTCATCCTATCAGTAGAACAATTGATTCAATAATAGATATATTTGCAAATTTTGGTTTTACAGTAGAAACAGGACCAGATATAGAAAATGATTTTAATAACTTTACTGCTTTAAATATTCCAGATGATCATCCAGCAAGGCAAGATCATGATACCTTTTATATTAAAAATGAGGTTGATGAAAATAGAAAGCTTTTAAGAACTCATACTTCACCCGTGCAAATAAGAACAATGATTAATAAAAACCCTCCAATTAGAATTATTGCACCTGGACGTACTTTTAGATCTGATGATGATGCAACACATTCTCCAATGTTTCATCAAATAGAAGGGTTGGTAATAGAAAAAGAAGTTAATATGGGGCACTTGAAGAGTCTTATTAAATCTTTCTGTGAAGATTTTTTTGAAGTTGAAGATTTACCTGTAAGGTTTAGACCATCTTATTTCCCTTTTACAGAGCCATCTGCAGAAGTTGATATTGGTTATAGTAAAAAAGGTAATTCTATTAATATAGGTAAAGGGTCTGATTGGTTAGAGGTAATGGGATGTGGAATGGTGCACCCAAAAGTATTAATTAATTGTGGAATTGACCCCGAAGAATGGCAAGGGTTTGCTTTTGGTTTAGGAGTAGAAAGATTTGCAATGTTGAAATATGGTATAGCAGATTTAAGAAATTTTTATGAGGGAGATATTCGTTGGTTAGACCACTATGGTTTTTCTCTGCAAGGTGTGCCTTCTAATACTTGGTCTAAGTTTAGGGAGGGGTAAGACTTGAAATTTTCTTTATCCTGGATATCTAAGCATATAGAATTTGAACCGTATATTACTATTGAGAATATTAGTAATAGTTTAACTGGTTTAGGGTTAGAAGTAGAATCTATTACAGACCTTTCAAAAGGATTAGAAGATTTTATAGTTGCTCAAATCCTAGAAGTTACGCAACACCCTAATGCGGATAGATTAAATATATGTAAGGTAGAATTAGGTAAGTCTCAAGTGTCAGTTGTATGTGGTGCTTCGAATGTCAAAAAAAACTTAAAAGTAGTTTTTGCTCCTATAGGAGCCACTATTCCTTCAAATAAATTGGTTTTGAAAAAGAAAGATATTAGAGGTATAACTGGTGAAGGAATGCTTTGTTCTATGGAAGAATTGTGTCTTGGAGAAAAAAGTAATGGTATAATTGAATTACCTAATGATGCCCCTGTAGGTATTGTTTATGCAGATTGGGCAGGTTTATCAGATCCAATATTTGAAATTGGACTTACACCAAATAGAGGAGATTGTGCAAGTGTTCTAGGAATTGCAAGAGAGCTTGCAGCCATAGGGCTAGGAAAGTTAAAAGATAAAAGTAACAATAATATTAAGGGAACTTATAAATCTCCAATCCAATGGAGTATAAATTTAGACACTAAAAACAAAACGGCATGTTCTTATGTTAAAGGTAGACATTTTAAAGGGTTAAAAAATATTGAAAGTCCAGAATGGCTGAAAAAACGTTTACTTTCAATTGGATTAAAGCCTATATCCTCTTTAGTCGACCTTACAAATTTTATTAATTTTGACTTAGGACGTCCTTTACATGTTTTTGACGCTAATAAACTTAAAGGAAATTTATGTATAAAAATGGGAAAAGAAGGAGAAAAAATATTAGCTTTAGATGGAAAAAGCTATGATTTAAATGAAGATATATTAATAATTGCAGATGATAACAGCCCAGTATCTATAGCTGGAGTAATGGGAGGAAATGATAGTTCTTGTGATGAGAATACGACAGAAATATTTTTAGAATCAGCTTATTTTAATCCTAAAAATATTGCTGTATCAGGAAGAAAATTAAATATTTTGTCAGATGCAAGATATCGTTTTGAGCGAGGTGTAGATCCATACTATGTAGATGAAGGCATTAATATAATGACTAACTTAGTTTTAGAAATTTGTGGTGGAGAGGTAAGCGAACAAGTTGTAGCAGGAAAAATGCAAATAGAAAAAAAAGAAGTTGAATTTAATTATTCCAAAGTTCATCAAATAGGCGGAATTGATATTGATAAAAATAAACAAGAAAATATTTTAATAGCTCTAGGTTTTAAAATAGAAAATAAGAATAATAGCTTAAACTTAATAGTCCCTTCTTGGAGGCATGATATTGATCAAGAGGTAGATATTGTTGAAGAGTTATTAAGAGTTAATGGTTATGAAAATTTGATTGAATCTTCATTAGATAATACTTTTACTAAAAAACAAGCTGTTTTAAGTTTTAACGAGTATAGAAATAGATTAATTAGTTCAGCTTTAATAAAGAGAGGCCTATATGAATCAGTAACTTTCTCTTTTCTATCTGTAAAAGATGCGGATTTATACTCGGAAAATATAAATCCTGTTGTTTTAAAAAACCCAATTTCTGAAGATTTAGCAGTAATGAGGCCCTCTTTGCTTCCAAATTTAATTAATAATTTTTTAAAAAATAATAATAGAGGACTTAAAAACTCTGGTCTTTTTGAGGTAGGGTCAATTTATTTAGGTGATAAAGAGAATGAACAAATAGCCTGCTCGGCAGGTATTAGATCTGGTCAAGCATCAGTAAGGCATTGGGGTATAAAGCCTCGAGAATTTGATATATATGATTCTAAAAAAGACGCGTATAATGCTTTACAATCATTAGGGATCAACCCAGCTAGCATAACTCTAAATAAAGATGTACCTAAATGGTATCATCCAGGAAGAGCTGCCTCTATTAATTTAGGGAAAACTTTACTAGGATATTTTGGAGAATTACATCCAAAATATACTGAGATTTATGGTATGAGAATATCATGTTTTGAATTAATTCATAATAATTTACCTCAGAATAATAAAAATAAATTTAATAAAAATTTTATACCATATAGTTTAATGCCAATAAAAAGAGATTTTGCTTTTTTAGTCTCAATAGATATTTCATCAGAAGATTTAATAAATTCTATTAAAAAATCACTTAACTCTATAAGTTACATCAAACTTTTAGAAATAAATTTATTTGATATATATGTAGAAAATCTCTCTTCAAGTGAACATAAGTCGCTTGCATTCGAAATTATTATGCAACCTATGGAAAAAACCTTAAAAGAAAATGAAATTTCTGATATTACAAACCTAATAATAATGGACGTCAAAAAAAATACTAATGCAATTCTTAGGGCATAATTAAAAACATGCCCTATTTAATAGACCTATACTTTACAGAGGTAAATAATGAATTATTTATTTATATATATAGGAAATTTGATAAAATTGCAGATAGTTTTAGAGATCCTAGGATTTGGTGGATAGAAAATAATATGTGGTGGAAAAATACTTTATGTGGTGAAGCTACTTCTTATGGAGAAGTTTATTTATCCAAAGATAAACAAAAGATGTATAAAAGGTAATAGAAATAGTAAATGCGTTATCATATATATTAATACTAGGAAAAATGCTTATGTATTGTTTCTATATTAGAATTGGAGGGGTGGCCGAGCGGTCGAAGGCGCACGCTTGGAAAGCGTGTATACAGGCAACTGTATCGTGGGTTCGAATCCCATCTCCTCCGCCATTGCTATTCTTAAATAGCTGCTTAATTTTATTATGAAAGTACTTTTTGCTCTTAGATTATATTCTGGTTTAGAAAGTAGTGTTATTCAAAAGAAATGGACACCAACTGGTATTCCGACAATATATAAATTATTGGAAGGTATGGAAAAAAAACATGAAGTAAAAGTATTGCTGTTTCATAAAATCCCTAGTGATATGCAATATAGTAATTATAAAGAAAAAAAAGATATAAGTGTAAAATTTATACAATTTAAAAATTCATTTACAGTAATCTCTTCATTATTTGATAAAAAATTAAATAAATTACAAAAAATTTTAGAAGAGTTTCTTCAATGTATAAAGCTTATTAAATATATTAATATTGAAAAACCAGATTTAATTTATATAGACAACGCAAATATATGGTCTGCAGGTATTATTACTAGAATATATAAAACTCCTGTAGTTTTTAGACTATTAGGTATTTATCCATATATTAGTAAATTATCATCTAAAAATATAAATATATATCAAAAGTTTTTGAAATGGTCATTTAGAGCTCCTTTTGCACAAGTAATTAATACTAATGACGGGTCTGGCAAAAATAGTGATGTTACCAAATTATTAAGAAAAAATACTAATTACAAGTTATTAATAAATGGAGTAGAGACCCCAAAAATAATAAAAAATGTTAATAAAGAAAATAGGCTAAATATAAACTCTAAAAGTTTAGTTTGTTTATTTATAGGAAAATTAGAAACTTATAAGGGATGTATAACCTTTGTGGAAATGATGATAGTTGCTCTTCAAAAAGGCTTGAATATTCATGGAATAATAGTTGGAGTAGGCTCTCAAAAAAATAAAATAATAGAGATGATTAATAGTACAAGTTATAAGGAATCATTTTCTATGGTTGGTAATGTTGCTCATAAAAATATATTTTATTATCATAGTATAAGTGATTTATATATTTCTCTTAATCATTTAGGGAATATGAGTAATACTAATCTAGAGGCAGTAAAGTTCGGCCAAGTTGTTATTATGCCTAAAAATTTACCTACTGCAACAGATAGGGAAGATATTAAATTATTTGGAGAAGATAAAATACTTTGGATAGATAACCCTGCTGATATCAAAGGTCTAATTAAACATATTAGAAATATCATAAATAATAAAAATATATTAACATTATATAAAAATAATATGCTCCATTTTGATGACTTATTATCTTCTTGGGATAAAAGAATTAATTATGAAATACTGATTATGGAAGAATTATTAAAAACAAAAAAAATTGATAAAATCATACAGAGGCAACAATGACACAAAAAAAAGTTTTTATACATATATTAGGAGCAAGACCTAATTTTATTAAAGCCTCGCCATTAATACAAGCATTAGATAAGCACAATGTAGTTAATAAGATTTTGCATACAGGCCAACATTATGATTATTTAATGTCAGAGCAATTCTTTAATGAGTTTAAACTACCTAAACCATTTTTTAATTTAGATGTGGGGTCACTTAGTCATGGAGCACAAACAGGTAGAATGCTAGAAGGTATAGAAAAAATATTAAAAAAAAATAAAAGTGATTTTGTAATTATTTATGGTGATACAAACTCTACTGTTGCAGCTGGTTTAGCTGCTGTAAAACTAGGGATACCTATAGCGCATATAGAAGGAGGGATTAGGACAAAAAATTATTCCTCTCCTGAAGAAATTAATAGAAAGATATGTGATCATATTTCTACAGTAAATTTTGCACCAACAATAGGCTCTAAAAATAATTTATTAGCTGAAGGAATTGAATCAAAAAAAGTATTTTTCTCTGGGGATGTTATGTATGATATGGCAATAAACTTTAAACCATCTGAGTTTACTAATATTGATATTCCTAAAAATTTTGTACTTGCTACTATTCATAGACAGGAAAATACTGATGATTTTAAGGTGTTAAAAGCTATATTTAATGCATTAATAAATTTATCAAGCGTGATACCAGTTATTATGCCTCTTCACCCGAGAACTAAAAATAAATTAGTGGAAGGAGGTATTTATAATAAGATCATTAAAAAATTAAGAATAATTGAGCCACTTAGCTATAGTAAATTATTATACTTAATTAAATTATCAAAACTTATCATATCCGATTCAGGAGGCGTTCCAAAAGAGGCGGCTTTTTTAAAAATTCCATCAATCTTTATAGGTGATAATATTGTTTGGCATGAGTTAGTAGAACAAAAATGGACTTTATTATTACCCCCATCAAAAATCAAAAATTTAGAAAGTTATTATAAAAAAATAATAAGTAAAAAAGTACCATCAAGTTTATCTGGATTTGGAGATGCTAATGCGTCTATAAAAATTGCAGATTTTTTGCTTAAATATAAAGCAGATAAATAGTAAGAAAGTAATTTTATTGATTTTAAAACTATATAATATTAAGGCTGCTCTTGTTGCTAAATGTATCGCGTTGAAAAGGAGAATAGTATTGCTTTTCAATAAAGAGTTTAATCCATATCCTAAAATACCTCATGGTATGAGTTTTAGCCCAAGCGAATTTCAAGCAGAACAAATTAAAAATTTAGTTCCTAAATTAAATTTAAAAGAAATAAATTTAGAGAATTATAAGAAACTTCAATCTACTACTAGAAAAAAAATAGAAGTCCTTCTATTTTTTTTATTTTTAATTCTTTTAAAGACTGATCAACGATCGAAAATATTTTCTTTATACTAGCATTATTTAATTTAGGTAACTTTGTATATATTACTGGTTTTACTTTTCTTTTTTGAGCCCAATCACCTATGGTGCAATGTGAGTTTTTATACGCATAGGCAGTATCATAAAGGTTAAATCCGTTTTTATAGAGAGAATCAAGAAAGTCTAGCCTACTTGCAGAATCAAATTTTTTATTAGTATTTGCAATGCCATAATTTTCACCTAATTGTGCTGTTCCAATAATAATATCTTTTTTTAGGTTTATATTATTTATTAATGTCAATATTTTGCCAATTAGAATTTATGGACACTTGCTCCGCATTTAATGTATGCCATGATACAAAATGTCTGGCACCTTTATTATTTTTAATAATTTTAAAATAGGGAAGAATGCATTGTCCGCATAGGTTATCTGCCCAGTAAGAAATAAATTTTTTATCAAACTTATACCATTTAGATTTACCTATGAAAATAAAAACAATTTTACACATAAATCTAATTATTCTTACCCATAAAGGGGTAATAGTTAGTTTAAATTCATAGTTATTTGTCCATACCTTACTCATATTTAATTCAGCCAATACTTCTTTATAGAGCTTTTGATTAACTTTATGTTCTGGAGGAACTTTATACCAAAAATCTATAAAAGATTTATCCCATAAGGGAAGAGCCCAATTTAGTTTATAATAGTCATAGACCCGTTGAAAATTTATTACATATTTAGCTTGTCTATTTTCATACTCTATCATTTCAATAACGCCTTGGGGTAATATTTCGTGGTTTGCTTCAATTTTAATAGATAAAATATGTTTTGTAATTTCTTCTTTTATTATTTTTTTATTATTTTCAGTTAAAAGGGACTCCCATAATGAGTAATGTTTTTTATAGTGTTCATCAAATATTACATCTATAACATTATGCTTGTTATTTTGTACATACCATTCTTTAGAAATAACAGGTAAATGACCACCAGATATAAAATCGCCGGAATTACCATTTACTATTAAGTCCTGATGGGAGATAAACTCTTCATCTATAAGTTTTTTTATTGCATAAGCATCCTGTATTCCTGGTGTTGCACATCCATCATTACAATTTTCAAAAAATGCTTTATATTGATTTGATTGAAAATATTTTCTTATCTTTGTATAATTAATTTCAATGAATTTCCATTGAAATCCTAATTTTTCTGCTATTTTTTTTGATGCTTTGCTTTCAAAATTATTTCTCAGCCCATAGGAAAAACATTTTACATTATTATAGCCAATTTTTTTAAGCCCCGAGGCTATTAATCTGGAATCTAGTCCGGCAGATAAAGGTATAATTATAGTTCTTCCATTTGCTTTTTTTACTAAATTTTCTAGTATTTTATTAATTTCTAACTTTAGCATATTCTTTAGATTAAGGTATGTTGTCTCTTTTTTTATCCAAGGACAGTATGTAAAATATTTAGACTTATAAAAATCTCCTTTATTACAAAAAAATATAAATTCCCCACAATTTATATTTTTTATACTGGACCAGAGAGTACCATCTCCTATTGTGTATCCAGACATTTGAAATGCTAATCTTTGATTAATATCCAGAGCAGGTTTTACTAAATTAGCTATTGTTTGGGCTTGACTAGACAATAGATAACCATTTTTAGCATGATGCCAGTATATTGGGTTGCTTCTACATGCATCTACTGCAGCAAAAGACCAGTCTTTATATATGACTATAACTCCAAAGTGATCACCAACATTATTTAATATTTTTGAAATATTTTTTTCATTTATGATTTTAATATTTTCTAATTCTTTAGCAATATTTTCGGCTATTAGTTTATTATTATCAGCAGCTATCCAAATAATATAATCATTAATATTATAATTTATCCATTGATGTGATTTACCAGAAAGAAATTTTACTATAGACATAACAATTATATAATTGATATTTTTATTTTTTACTATTTATTTTTGTTTGGTGCTAAAATGATTGACCCAAGATATATTAGAAATTTTGCTATTATTGCTCATATAGATCACGGCAAATCCACATTATCTGATAGGTTAATAGAATATTGCGGAACTGTAAGCAGAAGAGAAATGAAGGAACAAGTCCTGGATTCTATGGATATAGAAAGAGAAAGAGGAATAACTATTAAAGCTCAGACTATTCGCTTAGAGTATAAAGCTGATGACGGCAATATTTATATTTTGAATTTGATAGATACTCCAGGACATGTAGATTTTTCATATGAAGTCTCTAGATCTCTAGCTGCTTGTGAAGGCGCATTATTATTGGTTGATGCTAGTCAAGGAGTTGAAGCTCAAACTTTAGCTAATACATGGCTAGCTATAGAAAATAATTTAGAGATTATGCCTGTTTTAAACAAAGTAGATTTGCCATCATCTGATCCAGAAAAAGTAAACTCTCAAATTACAGATTTGATAGGTTTAGAAGAAAAAAATATTTTGCATGTTTCTGGGAAGACAGGTGAAGGCGTCAAGAAGCTACTTTCTTCGTTAATTGATAGAATTCCTGAACCTAAGGGACAAATAGATGGAAAATTAAAAGTATTATTAATAGATGCCTGGTATGACTCGTATTTAGGAGTAATGGTTTTAGTAAGAGTGCATGACGGTACTTTAAAAAAGGGTATGAAAGTATCCTTAATGACGGCAGGTAGAGAATATGAAATCGAACAAGTAGGAATATTAGACCCCAAGCCAAAAAAAGTTGACTGTTTATCAGTAGGAGAAGTTGGTTTTTTTACTGCAGCTATTAAAAATGTATCAGATGCGTGGGTGGGAGATACTATCACGGATATAAAGAATCCAGCTTTAGAAGCATTGCCAGGATTTAAAGAAAGTGTACCTGTTGTTTTCTGTGGATTATATCCTGTAGATGCAGGTGAATTTGATAAATTAAGAGAATCCTTATCTAAGTTAAGGTTAAATGATACTTCCTTTCATTTTGAGATAGAATCTAGTGCAGCCTTGGGCTTAGGGTTTAGATGCGGATTCTTAGGTTTACTGCATCTAGAGATAGTGCAAGAGAGGTTAGAAAGAGAATTTGATATAGAGTTAGTTACAACTGCACCAAGTGTAATATATAATATATATCTTAATAATGGTTCTATGGTTAAGATTCATAACCCCGTGGATTGGCCAGAAATAACAAATATTAATAGAATTGAGGAGCCATGGATTAGGGCTACAATATTTAGTCCAGATGACTATTTAGGAAAGATATTAAAGTTATGTAATGATAAAAGAGGTGTTCAAGTTGAAATGAGTTACGTAGGTAAAAGAGTAATGTTAGTTTATGATTTGCCTTTAAATGAAGTAATATTTGATTTTAATGATAATTTGAAATCTATAAGCAGGGGTTACGCAAGTTTTGATTATGAAATTAAGAATTATAAAACCGGAAATTTGGCAAAAGTAGGAATGTTAATTAATTCTGAAATAGTTGATAGCTTATCTTTTATTGTTCATAAAGAGTCAGCTGAAACTAGAGGAAGGGCCATTTGTGAGAAATTAAAAACATTAATACCTCGGCAGTTATTTAAAATTGCTATTCAAGCGGCTATTGGAGGAAAAGTTATAGCAAGAGAAACAATTAGCGCTTTGAGAAAAGATGTAACTGCAAAATGCTATGGGGGAGATATAACAAGAAAGAAAAAGTTATTAGAGAAACAAAAAAAAGGTAAAAAAAGAATGAAACAAGTTGGTAATGTAGAAATACCTCAAGAAGCATTTTTGGCAGCACTTAAAATAGATTTAGGAAGCTAGATAAATTTTATTTTTTAAAAATCAATAATGATATTATCAACACTAATATTAAGGCAGGAATATTTAATATAGGAACTATAAGACCAAACCATAAGTCATAATTAATTTTATATACATAGGTTGAGCTTTCTACTAATTTTTGAAAACCTATTAATGAATTAATATGAATTTTTTTCCATATCTCTACAATAGATATAGGCATAAATATCGTTAGGCATATTAAAATTAAGGCTAATATAATCTTTTTAACAAACATAATTTATTATATATTTAATGTTACTTTAGTGTTATTATTTTTTATTAAAAGATTTTAGAAGGAGAAGTAATGAATTTAGATACAGTATTTATATTTTATAGAGACTATATAAATCTTAATAAGTCTGGGATATTTTAATTGCTAAGTATAATTCAAGTAATTCAGCTATGTATTTTCGCCTTTCTTATGTCTATAGGACAAATTTTATTTAAGAAAACGGCTATATCTATTTCGGAATCTCTTAAGCCTGAACTAGCATTAGGATTATTTGAAGGTATTATAAAAGCTCTTTCTGTGCCTTGGCTATATTGTGCTCTCACTACATATGGAGTTGCCACTATATTTTGGCTTTATATTTTGCAGAGAATACCTTTATCTGTAGCATATCCTTTCTCAGTTCTAGCAATGGTAATAGTTCCAATTCTCGCACTTTTTTTATTTAATGAACAAATAAATTGGTCTTACTGGGTAGGCTTAATCTTTATAGTAATTGGATTAATAATAATCGCATCATAATTTAATTTTTTATGAATGTTGCTATATAGAAATTAAACTATAGGCCATCTAGTACCTAAACAAAAATCTATTTTTTTTTATTTATATTACCTAATGGTTTTTCAGTTAATTCAAAAATATGTTGGTCGTAGGCTTCAAAGTAAAAATAGGACCAATCTCTTTGAAGGTTTGCTTTAATGAAACGAGCATTAGCAGTTCTTCCATCTATTAATATTAAAGTACCAGGTAATAAAAAATGTTCCATTGCTAATATGTCAGCAGCCATAGGAAGTCTATCGGGAGCATTCGTTGAAATTTCTCTTACGTCCCCTATGGGACTAAATTGATCTGGGCCCTTAGTTACTTTTGAATTTATACTTCCATAAGCATTAAATCAATTCCCAGGATTTCATGCAATGGATAAATACTTAAGTAATGATTATAATCTGTAAGTTTTTGAAACATCATTTATACCCCTATGTATTAATTTTTATAAAAATATTTTTAAAGTTTTTAACCTAATCTCTATAGAACTGCTAGCATTATTAATTTTTAATTTGACGTTCACTATATGAACGTACTATCTTGTTCATAAGATGAACGTAAAATAGAATGTATTAAATATGAGTGTTAAGAATGTTGACCTAGACGGAAATGCTGAAATAACCTTAGACGTTTTATCTGCTGTAGATGCAGATAATCATGTAACACAGCGTTCCCTTTCTACAGAGTTAGGTATAGCCTTAGGTTTAACAAATGCTTATTTAAAAAGATGTGTAGATAAAGGGTTAGTTAAAATCAAGCAAGTTCCTAGTAATCGCTATTTATATTATTTAACTCCTAGTGGTTTTGCAGAAAAAGCTAGGTTAGCAAGAGAATATTTAAGTTACTCTTTGCAATTTTATAAAAATGCTAGAGAAGAATGCGATAAAATCCTTATAAATTGTCATAAAGAAGGAAGTAAAAATATACTTTTGTCTGATAAGAATGAATTAGCAGAAATAGTAATACTATCTTCTTTAAACGCACCTGTATCGATAGTGGGAATAATGGGCAAAGAATCAGATTGCTTGGGTATTCCGGCAATAGAAAAAGTAACTAATTCTTTGAAGTTTGATAAAATTATCATTACTGATATGTTATCCACAGATAAACGTTTTAAGTATTTATGTAAAATTCATGGTGCTCAAAAAATTATTTTACCCAATATACTTAAGAATAAAATAGGTAAATAATTATGAAAAAGTGGTATGCAATTAATACGAAGCCACATTCTGAATTTAAAGTTATTAATTATTTAAATTATAATAGTGTTGAAACCTTTATGCCAAAAATTTTTCTAAATAGAAGTCATGCAGGTAAAAAAGATAAAGTAATAAAACCTCTGTTTCCAAGTTATTTATTTGCATCCATAGATATTAATAATAGTAGTTTTAGGAAAATAAATAATACGTTCGGAGTAAAAAGTATATTGGGCTATGGAAAAGAACCTGCAGAAGTATCTAATACTGTTATTGATAGTTTAATGGAAATTACAGATGCAGAAGGTTTAGTAAAAAATATTAATAAGTCTTATTATAATATTGGCCAGGAAATTAAAATAAATGATGGGCCTTTTATGGGTTTTGTAGGAAAGTTTTGTGGAATGAAAGATGACCAAAGAGTAATAATACTATTAAATATTCTTGGTAGAAATCTTAAGTTTCCATTACGCGGTATGCATGTATCTGCATATTAATTAATATATTTAATACAGAATGTGCTGTTTTAGATATCAAATTTATTTAATGGGTGATTCACCCTAATGGCGGACGCGTGATGAAATATGAAAATTATAATACTGTAAAGTTAGAGGAAATATATATCGAAATTACCGCTCTTTGAATTAAATTATAACTATAAAGAAACAGGTAAATATTTAGAATCTAAAATGTAACTTTGAAATTTATTAATGATAAAAAAAAATAATATTTTATGTATAGTAGCGCACCCCGATGATGAAGCTTTAGGTGTGGGTGGAACTTTAATTAAGCACTGTGAATCAGGAGATAATGTTCATATAGTAATTATTTCTGAGGGAGAAGATTCTAAATCTAAAAAAAACGAAAAAAATCCTAATAGAAAAAATAATGCAGAAAATTGGTGTCGTATTACAGGGTGTAATTTATATTCTATACTAAATTTTCCAGATCAAAGGTTAGACCAGGTTCCACAATTAGATATTGTTCAAGAATTAGAAATAATACTGAAAGATATATTACCTGATATTGTTTATATACATTTTCCTTCAGATTTAAATAGAGATCATCAAATAGCAGCAGAGGCTTCTTTAGCAGCAATTAGACCTATTAGCGGACACAAGGTAAACCCTGAAATTAGAGCTTTTGAAACTCCTTCTAGTACTGAACAAGCGCCCAATATAGAACCTTATATTTTTAAGGCAAATTTTTATGTGGAAATATATGATCAATGGGAAAAAAAAATTTTAGCTTTAAATTCTTATTCTCATGAAATGAGAGATTATCCCCATCCACGCTCTATAAAGTCAATAGAAGGTTTAGCCATAAAACGTGGTTCAGAGTCTGGTTTAAAAATGGCAGAAGCATTTTGTATATTAAGAAAGCTTTGGAGATAGCTATATTATGTTAAGTAAAATGGATAAAAAAAAATAATTAAAAAAGCTATTATTATTCAAGCAATGGGCATGTATAATTTTTTAAATATTCAGATAATACCAATTATTAAAAAGAAAGAAAATTGTAAGGTTATATTATTAATAAAATTAAACCTGATGATCGCATTTATACGCCTCTAAGTAAATTAGAATCTAAAATTTGAATAATAAAGCAAGAGTATATTGATATGCCTGAGTTATTAGATAAAGCTATCAGCAAAGGTTATAATATTTCAATATTTCCAATTCATGAAAAGTGGAAGGATATTGGAAACAATAAAGATTATTATGAAAGTAAAAAAATGAATTTTAATAGAAGGAAAATCAAATAAAAAATATAAAAAATATAATTATCTTTGTTTTAGGATCATTTCCTGACCTCAAATTATTTTTTAATTTTGGGTTTCTAAAGATATTTGATGTTATTAAAGTTTGTTCAATAATGCTACTGGTTACTTTACTTGAAGCAGTTAGTGTAGCCACATTTATTCCTTTATTAGAATTGTTGCAAAATAACGGAGATTTAAGTTTAAATAAATCCCCTTCTGTATGGTGGAAATATTTTGATAGTTTTTACAAATACTTTGGATTAGAACTAAATATATTAACTTTATCTTTATCTATTATTACATTAGTCTTTTTAAGACAATTATTTAATTATATTAATGTAATAAATTTATTAACATTAAAAAATAGAGTAGGTAGAGATATAGCTATGTCCTGCCTAAATGGTATATATAAAGCAGATTCTGGTTATATAATAAATTTTAAAACTGGAGCTTTTATTAACACTATAGACAGACAATCTCAAATTGCAGCAGGTATTATTAGAGCTTTTTCAACATTATTTGGAATTTTTATAACTGCAATAGCATATTTCTCAGTCATGCTCATAACCTCACCGGCAGCAACTTTAATTGCCGTAGCTATAATGGGTTTAATTATTTTAAGTGTAGAAAGATATGTTAAAGTAGCTTTAGACCTAAATAAGGACTTAATAAATTTTAAAGAAATCTATACTAATTTTCTCGGCGACAGGTATAGAAATTGGAGAGCGATTAAAATATCTTCCTCTGAAGATAGAGAAGTATTACTAGCTAAGACATATGCAGAAAAATTCTTTATATTGTCAGTTAAGATAGCAAAAAATTCTGGAAAAAATATAATAATTGTTTCACCTATTATGACTGTGTTTTCATTAGCAACTCTTTATATAAGTGTAGTACATTTTCATATGTCTATTTCAGAAATAGCTATTTTTATATTAATTTTAGTGAGGCTTATTCCTACATCTCAAAATATGGCTAATCAAAGGCAACAGATAGCTTCATCTAGACCTAGTTTGCATAAAGTAATTAATGTAATAAAAGATTCTAGAAATAAACAAGAAAATTTATATATTGGCGATAGTTTCATAGATAAATTTGAATCTATAAATATTATAGATGCTACTTATACTTATCCAAATGCAAAATTTAAAGCATTGTCTAAAGTCACCTGTTCTATACCAAGTAATAAAAAAACAGCAATTATTGGAAGATCTGGATCTGGAAAATCAACATTAACTGATATAATTGCATGCTTAATTTCACCACAAGAAGGAGATGTTAAATTTGGATCAAATTCCTCTAATTTATATTCTTTACGGTCTATTAGGACTAGAATTAGTTATGTTTCTCAACAGCCCTTAATTTTCAATGCTTCTGTATTTGATAATGTGTCTTATGTAAAACCTTCTGCCTCTGAGGAAGAAGTAGTGCATGTATGTAAGGCTGCAAAAGCAGACACCTTTATAAATAATCTTCCGAATAAATACGATGAAATATTACACGAATCTGGCACTAATTTGTCAGGAGGGGAAAGACAAAGAATTATGCTAGCTAGAGCTTTTTTAAAAGATTCAGATATCATAATATTAGATGAAGCAACCAATTCTGTAGATTTAGAGTCAGAAGAAGCAATAAATAAGGCTCTAGAGCACATAGCAAAAGATAATAACAAAACTATCATTATTATCGCACACAATATGAAAACTATTAAAAACATTGACCATTTAATAATCTTAGATAAGGGAAAACTAATTGACCAAGGTAAACCCGAAGATCTTAAATATGATAATAATTGGTATAAAAAGATGTTAGACCAACAGATTTAAATTATTCTTTTATAAATATACAAATTGAATTTCATTTCAATATACAATAGAAAATATAGTAAAATATTGGAGATAAAATGCTGACCCCTAAATCAATAGTTTTAGTAATTTGGAAAAATATGGAATATTTAAATAAAAAATTAGTTCCATATATGAGAGACAAATATTCAACCCAATTTATTATACTATATACAGCTGAAAATTTTTTAGAAAAAGAGTGGGTAAATAAAAAAGATATTACAATAGATCTAAATAATTTGTATGAGAAAGCTCCGTTAGGTAATATAAGTGAAAAAGAAATATTTGAAGAAGCAAGAAATTTTGAAAATAAATATAATATTACTTATATTAGAGATTCTTTTTTACAAGATAGAACTTATGCTCTTAAGTTCTTAGATGTGTCCTCTAATAATCCAATAGCATCTGGTAAAAAACCTGATTTAACAAAAATTACAAAAGAACAAAACTATTATTTCAATTATTTTGAAAAAATCATATCTAAATATGCTGTTGATTTAGTAATAGCTCGTCCTGATGACGTCATTGGTTTTGCACTAAATAATATTGCTAAAAAATTGAAAATTCCTTCTACTATTCAAATGCCAACTAGAATTCCAGGTTATATGTTTTGGCCTTGTGGAGCATATTTAAATGGAGAACAGTTAAAGATAGCCTCAAAAAAGATAAATTATAAGTCAGAAATTATACTTAATGACGATAATAAAATTGGTTTAAGCCAGGATAAATATATTAGAGTTTTGTCATTTAAAGCTACGTTTAATGAAATAGTATATAATTTTAAGGATAGGGTAAATTGGATTATAAAGGATATAAAAAGGGGTAAATTAGGTAAAAGAGCTCCATTAATACCAAAAATTATTCATATAGTAAGAAGGTATATGGCACATAGGTACTTCCAGAGAATATTTGTTTCAGATATGAAAATAATTAATAGTAGACCTTATATATATTTTCCTTTGCCTAGGGAGCCAGAATATAATACGCATAGTCTTTCTAAAGAGTTTATAAATGTCCATGCTATGGTACAACAAGCAGCAGTAAGTTTACCTAGTGGGTATAACCTTATTATTAAAGAGCATACTCCAAATATAGGCTTGAAAAAGCGACAATTTTATAAAAGTTTAATGAAGTTACCTAATATATTAATTGTAAATTATATATTGCCTGGTCCAGAACTTGTGGATAATGCAGCAGCGGTTATGACTATATCTGGAACATCTGCTGTAGAAGCTGCAGAAAGAGGAAAAATGGCGATTGTTTTCGCGAGCAGTGTTGAATATATGCATTTATCAAATATATTATTAGGGCACTCTATGAGAGATTTGCCAGAAACTATTAAAAAAGCGCTGATTCCTCTATCTAAAGATCGTAAGAATAAAATTATGGAAGAGTTCAAAATATTAAAACAAACATACAAAGAGTGCGGTTATTATGCTCCAGATAGTCCATTATTTTCAGGAAATCCAGGAAATATTATTGAAAAAGAATTAGTGAAGGCAGTAGACAATTTAATAGATGTGTGGAACATTCAAAAAAATATTTTAAAATAATATAAGGGGATACTAAAAAATGGTTATGGTAATAGCAGAGATAGGCTGTAATCATAAAGGTGATTTCAAATTAGCTAAAGAAATGATTAAAATAGCTGCAAATGTTTGTAATGTAGATGTAGTAAAATTTCAGAAAAGAAATAATAAAGAATTGCTTGGGATATTTATAAACGTCCCAGAAGACAAGACAAAGAAGAGTTTTATGAAGAAACAGGAATGTATTATATAACATCTAAAAAAAGGTTATTAGAAACCGGAATTAGATATAGTGGAAAAATAGGAATTGTTAATATACCGTCCTATGATAGCTTGCAAATAGATAGTAAAGAAGACCTTCGGTTTGTAGAAAGAATCCTTAACTCAATATAAAATTTTATTTGCACACAAAGGAAAATTATTATGAAAAATAAAAATAACATTGTTAACCTTTTAAAAGGTAAATCAATTTTAATATCAGGAGGAACAGGTTCTTTTGGTACAGCAATGTTACAAACATTACTAAAAATAGCTGATCCAAAAAAAATTATAATATTTTCGCGCGATGAGTTAAAACAATATGAAATGAGTCAAAGATTTCCGGAAAACAAATATCCAATAAGATATTTTATAGGAGATGTAAGGGATAAAGATAGAGTAAATAGGGCTTGTGTTGGAGTAGATATTATAATCCATGCAGCAGCAATGAAGCATGTAAATGCGTCGGAATATAATCCCACAGAATGTATTGCTACAAACATAAATGGAGCTCAAAATATAATTGATGCTGCGATAAATAATAATATAAAAAAAGTTATAGCTCTGTCTACAGATAAAGCCGCCAGTCCTATAAATTTGTATGGAGCTACTAAACTTTGTTCGGATAAACTATTTATAGCCGCTAATAATTTGTCAGGGGAAATTAAAACTAGGTTTTCAGTAGTGCGGTATGGAAATGTTTTAGGGTCTAGAGGAAGCGTGTTGCCTTTTTTTAATTCATTAATTGATAAAGGAATAGAAACTCTTCCTATAACAGATATTAATATGACACGTTTTGTAATTACAATAGAACATGGTGTACAAGTTGTTCTTAATGGTATTAAAAATATGGTAGGAGGTGAAATAATTGTCCCTAAACTACCTAGTTTCAAAATTTTATCTTTGGTCGAGGCCCTATCAAAAGATTTAAAATATGAAATTATAGGTATAAGGCCTGGAGAAAAATTACATGAGATAATGATTCCAGAGGAAGAATCGTTAAATTGTATAGATATGGGTGATTATTTTATAATTCAACCTATGCATTATTGGTGGAATAATAATAAGCTTAAAAAAATTATTGGTAATTCTGGAAAAGCTGTTTCTAATAGTTTTGAGTACTCAAGTAACAAAAATGATCAATGGTTAAATGTAGAAGATTTAAAATATTTTATTAAACATAATAAATTTAAAAAGTAATATTAATATAATATGTTAAAGATTGCATTCAGAGTTTCAACTTTAAAAAAATTTGGAAATGGACATATAAATAGATGCTTATCCATAAGGTCTTATATAGATGGAGAAGTCAGTTGGTTTATAGATAATTCAAAGCTAGATATTAGATCTATATTTCCCCCTCTAGATAAAGTTTTTATAGAAGAGAATGAAAATTCATGTTTTAATCTAATTGATCAGGCTAAAAATAATAATATTAAAACTATTTTAGTCGACAGCTACAATATTAATAATGATATTAAAAATCAATTATCTAAAAATTTTTCTGTTATTCTTCTGGAAGACGAAGATTGCCTATTAAAGGCAGATATGATTATTTGTCCACAACCAATAAAAAATTTTAACAATAATAATATTAAATATTACGGCCCAATCTATGCACCAATATCTAGTCAATTTAAAAGGAAACCTAAAGAAAATATTAAAAGCTTAAAGATTAATCATATATTAATATCTATGGGTTATATTGATACTAAAGGTGTAACATTAGGTATTATTACTTCTATAATGAATAAATTTGATAGTAGTTTCAAAGTAACTATTGTGTTAGGAAAATATGCGCCTCATATAAAAGATATAAAAGAAAAAATAAAACCTTATAGTAACTTTAAACTAATAATTGAACCTAATAATATGAACGCAATATATCATAATAATAACATAGCTTTAGGTGCTCCGGGCCTATCTCATTTAGAAAGGTTATTCGTAGGGCTACCAACTATATTGATTCCACAGAATAAGAGTCATAGTATTTTAATAAAGCAGTGGGAAGACTTGGAATGTTGTATTCAGGCAAAGAATACTATATTTTCAATTCAAAGAGCAATAAAAAAACTTATATCATCTAATGATTTGCGTCATAATATTATTAGCAAAGGTCAAAATCTAGTTGATGGTTTGGGAACTAAAAGAATTGCAAAAGAAATAATGAAGTTATTAAAAAAAAATGATTAAATTTCCATATTCAAAACCTGAAATAACAACAGAAGATATTAACACAGTAGTTGATACTTTAAAAAGTGGTTATTTGACTCAAGGAGATAAATTAATAGAATTTGAAAATAGTATATCTAAAAGTTTTGGCAGTAAGAATACAATAGTATGTAATTCTGGAACTGCAGCATTACACATGATATACAGTGAGTTAGGATTAAATTCTAAAAACGCACTTTTAACGAGTTCTATTACTTTTTTAGCTACAGCAAATGCGGCGAGAATGTGCAATGCACCAGTTGTATTGGCAGATGTTGATCCTGAAACAGGCCTTATGACAGCAGAAACAATAGAAAATGCTTTAAAAATGTCAAAATATAAAATAGCAGTTATAACTGTAGTCCATTTGGCTGGACGGGTATGTAATTTAAAAGCTATATCTAAGGTTGCAAAGAAATTTGGATGCTTAATTGTTGAAGATGCTTGTCATGCTCCAGGTGCCTATTTAAATGATAAAAATATTAAAGAGAATAGAATAGGTGCTTGTAAATATAGTGTGGCATGTACTTTTAGTTTTCATGCAATTAAACATATTACAATGGGTGAGGGAGGTTGTATTACAACAAATAATAGTAAAATTAGTGAATCACTTAGGTTAGCTAGAAGTCACGGTATTATTAGAGATTTAAGTAAGCTAGAAAGTAAACCAGAAAAAAATCCTATTTGGTATTATGAAATGCAGAAGTTAGGATGGAACTATAGAGCGGATGAAATGAGCTGTGCGCTTGGTACAAGTCAATTAAAAAGACTAAATATTAATATTAAAAAAAGAAGAAAATTAGTAAAAATATATGATAAAAAATTTAAAAATAATATTTATATCAATACTCCCAAAAAGCCTATTAATAAAGAAAATCATGTTTGGCATTTATATGCCATAGCCGTCGACTTTGAAAAGATTAGCAAAACAAGGGGTGAGATAATGCAAATATTATTAGAACGAGGTATAGGTACTCAAGTACATTATATTCCATTATTTTTACAACCATATTATAAGGATAAATTTTCAAAAAAATATGATGGGGCTATAAAGTATTATAATAAAACATTAAGTATTCCACTATATCCTAATTTAAGCTTAGAGGATATAGAACACATAGCAGATACAATAAATAAAATTATTATTAAATAAATTTGAAAAATTTTTCTAAAATAATATTTTGTGATTCTATTGAAGCATTAAATTATTTCTCTAATAGAGGCATGTTAAAAACCGCATTAGTTTTAACAAAATCACCGTCTTTATTATCTCTCAAAAAAGATAATATTCTAAATATAGAAGATAATTTAGAAGAAAGTGACCGTATTAAATTTAGGAATAATTCTGAATTACTAATAAAGTCTTTTTTTAATAAAATTAAAGATTATAATGATGGTAAACATAGTATATTTTTGACCGCAAAATTTTCAGCATTTCTTTTTTATGTTTTTAACGCCATGCTGATTAAAGAGGAGTATATTTCTAAAAAGTTTATCATAGCGTCTCCAAGAGTAAAAAATAAAATACTAGAAGAAGCTGTTACAACTAGTTTTGAAAGTATTTTAAAAGAACATAAAAATTGTGAAATTATTAAGATACCTATCAGAGTAACCAAAGAAAGGTCAGCTAGAGGTGAGAGTAAAATAAATATATTTAATAGGTTGAAATCTGTAGGTTTTAATGGATTAATTTGGTTCGTAATTAATCTTTTATCTAAATATAAATTTTGGAGAAAAAATAATAAAGTAGGTACTATTTTTTATAATGAACTAGTAAGAGGCATTTCTATCAGCTATATGTTACATAATTTTAGAACAGTAGTTAATTATAAAAATCATATAAACTTTTTTAATAAAAATAATATTATTTCAGATACAAATAATCATGTTAATAATTTATGTGATCTTTCTAGTACTGTATTAGAAGAAGCATTCAAAGATATTAAACCTATTATTATAAAAAATAATCTAAAAAAACTGTGGCATGAAATCCTTACTAATGAGATTCATAATTATGAAAATTATTACACAGCAGCAGATAATTTTTTAAAACACAACAAATCTTTAAAAGTTTTAGTAACAGGATACATTGAACCTGTAAAAGCTGCAGCATTATATCAAACATGTAAGAGTAAAAATGTGAGTCTGATAACATGTCAACATGGCATTACAAGAGAATTAATTGATAAACCTATGCTGAAAGCAATTAATTTTGAAAATACTTTTAGTGATCACTTTTTTTGTTTTAATCAATACGGAAAATACATTACGGAAAAATCTTTTTTTCATACTTTCAATAAAAAAATATATATTGTTGGTCTGCCTAAAGACTATTTTTACCAAAAATTATTTAATAAACCTTTAAAGTATAATTCTATATTATATGTATCTACATTTTTACTATCTGGAGGTCGACCAAATATCCTAGCTGCTCCTTCAGACTTTAGTATGGTTAAATGGGAAAAAGAATTAATTAATAATGTCTTTACTAAAATAAAATCTAAATTAGATTTTAAGCCTTACCCAGCTTTTAGATATGCAGATGATGATGAAGTAATAAAATCTATAAAAAATCACAATAATATAAGGTTAGTAGGAGCTTACAAAGACTTACGGTATATTATAAATAATTATAAATTAATTATAACAAGTGGCGCAACTAGCACAGTTAGCTGGTGCGTTCAAACTACAAAACCTTTAATTTATATTGATAGAAAGGGACCATCAAAATTATCTCAAAAAGCAAAAGTAGATTTTGAAGGTGCTTTTTTTGTTTTTAGTGATGAGACCTTAGGGTGGGAAAAATTATTAATAGAATTTATCAACCAGCCTTTGAAAAATATTATAGCAGAATGGGAATGTAAGTATGATAAAAGAAAGACTATTGTTAAGGAGTATTTTGGGGAAAAGCAAAATATGGTTGGAGTCAATGCAATAGAAGAAATAATCAAGCAGTAATGAAAGTAATATTGTAAATGTATAAATATAGAGTGCTAATGACTTCAGTAGGAGGAATGTTTGGCATTAAAAATATTGAAGCTATGAAAAAATCATTTCCAGGTGAAGTATGGGTAATTGGAGTAGATATCAATTATATTGAAGGTGTAGAATATATTGCCGATAAATTTATAAAAGTGGCTTCAGGTTCTTCCAAAGAATATGCTAACCAAGTATGTGAAATTATTAAAAAATACAAAATTAATAAAATTTTACCTTGCTCTGATGAAGAAGCTATCACTTTATCAAAAATTAAAATAAATATAGAAAAATTAGGAGCAGATTTATTAACTACAAATTATTCTGAAATAAAAATCATGTCTAACAAAATAAGTACTTATAAGCTATTAAGCAATAACAATATAGCAGTGCCATATTATAAAGAATTAAATTCTTTTGAAGAATTGGATTATTATACAGATAAATTTTATAAACAGATGAAATCTTTTGTAATTAAGGAGCCAGTAGCAAGAGGCAATAGGGGAACAATTTTAGTAGATAAAGAAATTAAAGGTAAAGTTGATTATATGGGTTCAAGAGAAATTCATAGTAGCTTTGCTTATTATAAAAAATTAATAAGACCCAAATTAGATAAAAATTTTCCTAAAATAATAACTGAAAGATTATATGCTCCTGCATATGATGTAGATGTATTAGCAAAAAATGGTGCTTCTATTCATATTGTTCCTAGGGAAAGGATTAATCCTGCGGGAGTACCTTATAAAGGAAATATTATTAGAAATAATTCTAATTTAATAGACTTGTCAAAGCAAGTTGCCAAAATATTAAAATTATCTTTTTTGTATGACGTAGATATAATGACAAGAAAAGATGGCACACTAGTAGTATTAGAAGTAAATCCTAGGCCTAGTGGAAGTTGTATTGCATCTATAGAATTTGGTGTGCCATTATATAAAGATTTACTGCAGCTTTTTGATACAGATAATTTTCAAGCTAAAAAAGTTCTTAAGGATGGTACAAGAATAATACCTTTTGTAACATGTAATATTGTGCCTTCTCAATAAATGTATATCTTATGAAAAAAATAGCTTGTATAATTCAAGCCAGAATGTCTTCTTCAAGGTTTCCTGGAAAATCAATGAAAGATATTAATGGTAAGCCTACTATCAAAAGAGTCGTTGAAAGAGTTAGTAAAAGTAGATTGATATCTGAGGTTTGGCTAGCGTGCTCAAAACATAATACTGATGATATTCTTGAAGAATTTTCTATAAGTAATGCAATAAATATTTATCGTGGAAGTATGAACGATGTTTTATCCAGGTATGTAAATATATCAAAAAATATAAAAGCTGATATTATTGTAAGGATTACTGGAGATTGCCCCTTAATTGATCCAGAAATCATTGATAAAGTTATTGAAAAACATCAAAATTTATTTGCAGATTATACTTCTAATACTTTAGTTAGGAGTTTTCCTGATGGATTAGATGTAGAAGTTTTTTCTAGTAAATCATTATATGAAGCAGATTTATATTCTAATAATTCTTTTATGAGAGAGCATGTTACTCCATATATACATGGTAGATTATCAGATAAATTTTTATCTGGAAATTTCAAAAGGGAACAATTGATTAGTACCGTTGATTATAGTAAATATAGATGGACTTTAGATGAAGAGGAAGACCTAATTTTTTTAAATAAAGTGTATAATTACTTAAATGATTATTGTACATGGAAAGATGTTATTAATTTATTAAAAATAAAACCTCAATTAGTAGATATAAATAAGAATATTAAATTTAATGAAGGAACCTTAATAGGTCTAAAAAATTATAAAGACCAGAGTCACTAAAATGCAATTTAAAAAAAATGATATAGTATTAAGATTAATTAAAGAGAGTGATATAACTGAAAGATATTTATCATGGTTTTCTGATAAATCTGTTATTCAATTTTTAGAAGTAAATAACCTTAAAAAAAAAGAAGTTTTAGATTATATAAAATTGGGTATCAAAAATAAAACATATTTTATGTTTGCAGTATGTATTGCAGATACTGGTTTGCATATTGGCAATATTAAAATTGGCAAATCAAACACAAATATTTTGTTACTGACCTCGTTACTGTTATAGGAGATAAAAATTATTGGGGAAAAGGCATTGCAAGTTGTACAATTAAAAAAGCTATAGATATTGCTTTTAATATAGGTGGTTTAAGGAAGATTAGTGCAAGCATTGATTCACTAAATGTAGGGTCTCTAAAAGCATATATGAATGCAGGAATGCAAGTTCAGGCTAATATACCTAATTACTTTATGCATAATAATACTTTATCTTACAAAATTTTTGTAGGATGTGATAACAATAAGTTTAAAATTAAAAATTTTAATTTAGAAATAATGGGGAATACTTTTGAAACATATTAAGTTTCAGGATACTACTCTTAGAGATGGAGAGCAAACTCCTGGCATAGCTTATAATTTAAAGGATAAGTTAGAACTTACAGAGGCTATTATTAGTTTAGGAATAGACAGTATAGAAATAGGCTTTCCAGCAGCTTCTGAGGAGGAAGCGAAGATAATTGAAATTATTGGCTCTCAGTTTAATAACAGTAAAACAGAATTCGTAGTTTTCTCAAGAGCTAAGGAAGAAGACATTAATATAGCTTATAAAAGTTTAAAAAATACTAGAAATAAAAAAATACAAATAGTTGCGCCTGCTTCAGATTTACATATTTTGCATTCTACTAAGGATAATAAAAGTTCTTTATTAAAAAATTTAGAAAAATCTTTGATTTTTGCCAAAGAAAAATTTACAAATGTTCAGTTTACGGCACAAGATGCTCCTAGAGCAGATCTAAATTTTTTAAAAGAGATGGTGGAAATTGCAATAAGCAAAGGAGTGCAAACAATTTGCTTGCCTGATACTACTGGATTTAGTCTACCAAACGATTATGCAGATTTAATAAGTTCAATAAAATCTATAATAGATACGGATAAAGGTATTATACTGTCAGCTCATTGTCACAATGATCTAGGATTAGCTACTGCAAATACAATTGCTGCTATAAACGCAGGTGCTGATCAAGTGGAAGGGACAATAAACGGAATAGGTGAAAGAGCAGGTAATACGCCTATTGAAGAAATTGTAGCAATATTAGATTTAAAATATAAAGATTTATTGTCAAGCAATTTGAATTTAAGTTTATTTAAAAAAGTTAGTAAGCAAGTAGAAAAAATTACATGTATTAGTACTCATGCTAATAAACCTATCTTTGGAAAAAATGTTTTTATGCATGCTTCTGGTATGCATCAAAGAGCAATGATTGAAAATAGTAATACATTTGAAATTATAAACTCTAAAAAATTTGGTATAGAAGGCGGTAATATTGCCATAGGCAAATTATCTGGAAGGGCAGGAGTTCAAAAAGTACTAGATGATTTGAATATAAATATAGAACCGGACAGAATTAATGAATTTTTAGCATTTATTAAAAATAAATCGATTGATTTAAAGGAAATTAATAATTCAATTATGAAGAGTTTAGTTAAAGACTTCATTAATAAATAAGGGCTATTTGTTGAGTAATAAAAAAAATAATTCTTTTATTAAATCTAACAGATTATATAATAGAGCATTAAAATCTATTCCTTTAGCGACGCAGACTTTTTCTAAGTCTAGTTTACAATGGCCATTGGGTGCATCTCCAATGTTTATTAAAAAGGGTAAAGGATGCCACATATATGATGTAGATAATAACAAATATATAGATTATTTATTAGCTTTAATGCCTATTATATTAGGTTATGGAGATGCAGAAGTAAATAATGCTGTAAAAAAGCAAATGCAAGATGGTATTATTTTTTCTATGCCTCATCCAATAGAGTTAGAGTTAGCAGAAAAGTTAATTAATATTATTCCTTATGCAGAAAGGGTTCGGTTTGGTAAAAATGGTTCAGACGCTCTTAGCGCAGCGATAAGACTAGCAAGAGCGCACACAAAAAGAGATAAAATTTTAGTCTCTGGATATCATGGATGGCACGATTGGTACATAGGAAGTACTTCTAGAAACTTAGGTGTTCCTAAAGCTATAGCTGAATTAACAAAAAAATTTATATTTAACGATATTGATTCTTTAAAGAAGGTTTTAAAAGATAATAACTATAATTTTGCGGCTATAGTAGTCGAACCTGATGGATTTATACCTCCGACGCCTGGTTATTTACAAGAAATTAGGAGTCTATGTGACAAACATGGTATAATTTTAATTTTTGATGAGATAGTTTGTGGCTTTAGAACTAATATTGGAGGTGCTGCAAAAGAATATGGGGTAAATGCTGATTTAGGATGTTTTGGAAAAGCATTAGCAAATGGCTATCCTTTGTCTGCTGTAGTAGGAAGAAAAGATATAATGGAGCAAATGAAAAATGTTTTTGTATCAGGAACATTTTCAGGGGAAACATTATCTATAGCTGCAGCATTAGCTACTATCAAAAAACTTCAAAATCTAGATGTGACTAATAAGTTAAAACATCATGGGAAAAAGCTATTTATAGAAAGTAATAAAATTATTTCTAATAAAGGTTTTTCAGATATAGTTAAATTTGAAGGTAATTATTGGTGGCCAAGACTAGTCTTTAAAAAAATGCCTATTGAAGATAATATATTTCTAACTTTATTTCGTCAGCAGCTTATTTCAAATGGTTTATTTATGGGGTCAAGTTACAATTTATGTTTGTCGCATAATAAAGAAAGTGTTTTCAAATCAACAATCAAATCCTTTGCTGACACATTAACAGATATGCAGACTATTTTAAACTCTAATAATCCTATAAAACATATAAAAGGATCATTGATTGAGCCAGTTTTTAAAGTTAGATGAATAAGGATATTTCAATACATGATATATCTTTTGATGATTGTTTATTATTATATTCTTGGGTTAATAATGAAGATTCTATAAAAAATAAGCTAACTACCTCTAAAAAGATTATTTTAAATGAACATAAAAAATGGTTTAAAGATAGAATAGCTGATCCAAATACTTTTATATGGATTATTAAAGACAAGTTTAGCAATAAAATAGGTCAAATAAGGTTTCAAATGGCCTTAGATGGATTTTATGACATTGATATTTTTATTATAAAATCAGCAAGAAGGTCAGGAATAGCTAGCAAGGCAATAAAAATGGCACAAATACAAGCTAATGCCTATCCCTTAAGGGCAATGATTAAAAAGAGTAATCACAAATCTTATTTATACTTTTTAAGTAACGGTTTTAAATTAATTTCGGAGGATGAAGATTTATGGCAATTAGTTCTCAGCTTAACCTAAAGCATTCTATGCAAATTCCTGGTTTTAGTATCAATAAAAATTCTAATTGTTTTATTATTGCTGAAATAGGCATTAATCATGGGGGGGACTATATAGTAGCTCAAGAAATGATAGATGCCGCATTTAATGCAGGAGCAGATGGGGTAAAATTACAAATAGTTGATCCCGATGATTCTTATTCAAAAAATAATGAATCACACTCAATTTTTTCTAAATCTATATTAACTGAAAAACAAATATATGATTTAGTTAATAATAATATAAATAAAGGAATTGTTTTTGCTACAGCAGGAGATATAAGCAGTTTTAAGAAATGTGTTAATGCTAAGGTCCAATTATATAAGATATCTTCAGGCTTATTGACCAATAGGCCTCTAATAAATCTAGTTGCCAAGAGTAAGAAACCTATGATCTTTTCCTCTGGTATGGCTACTCTTAAAGAAATTAAAAGTGCAGTAGAATACGCAAGGTTATCAGGATGTGAGGAAATCAGTGTTTTGCAATGTACTTCAATTTACCCTGCTCCAGAAGAGACTTTAAATTTATCAGCTATGAATATATTAGAACAAAATTGCAATTGCATCATTGGTTATTCAGATCATTGTTTAGGTTGGTTAGCTTGTAATACAGCAGTTGCATTAGGAGCAAAAATTATAGAAAAGCATTTCACGTTAAATAATAAGCTGAATGGAGCAGATCATAAGATTTCATTAAATTATAAAGATTTTAGTTTAATGGTAAAAGATATTAGAAATATAGAAAAAATGTATGGAAATGGAATAAAAGAGCCTCATAAAGATGAAATTAAAAAACGAAATTCTTTAAGAAGGTATTGTGTAGCAAAAAACAATATTTATCCTGGTGAATTATTTAATATTAATAATGTTGTTTTTAGAAGGTTGGGAGAAGAAGAAAAAGGTATTGAAGCTTTAAACTTCGATAAGATAGAGAATAAAAAAGCAAAGAAACTTTATAAATCAGGTTCAATAATTATATAAAGGTAAAAATAAATGGTAAATAAAAATCCTAGGGTAGCTTTAGTTGGATTAGGTTATTGGGGTAAAAATATTGCAAGAAATCTTTATGCATTAAATGTATTAAATGCAATATGTGATAATAGCGCTGTTAATTTAAAAAAATATAAAAATTTATACCCCGATATAAATTATTATAGTAATATTGATAGCTTGCTTGAATCTGATATTGAAGCAATTGTAATAGCTACCCCAGCAATAACGCATGGTGATTTGGTAAAAAAGGCTCTAGATGCTAATAAACATGTATTTGTAGAAAAACCTTTGTGTCTAGATGTGAATGAAGGAAGCAACTTAGTTGACCTTGCAAAGAAAAAAAAATTAAAATTAATGGTAGGGCATTTACTCTTATATCATCCTGCATTTATTGCTTTAAAAAAATTAATAATCTCAGGAGGTATTGGAAATATAAGGTATATTTATTCTAACAGGCTATCATTAGGAAAGCTTAGAAAAGAAGAGAATGCTTTATGGTCATTTGCTCCACACGATATATCAATGATCTTATCTTTGTTAGAAAGAGAACCTTTAAAAATAAATGCCTTTGGAGGTTATTATTTAACAGAAAATGTAGCAGATACTACTATTACAATTATGGAATTTTCTAAAGGAGTAAAAGCTCATGTATATGTTTCATGGCTGCACCCATTTAAAGATCAAAGATTAGTTGTTATAGGCGACAAAGGAATGGCAACTTTTATAGATATAGAAGAAAAAGAAAAAAAATTATTATTATATAATCATGATGTATCTTGGGATAATAATATCCCTATAATAGAAAAAGCTGAAGGAACTCCAATAAAATATGAAATGAATAAAGAGCCATTAACATTAGAATGCAAAAGTTTTGTTGAATGGATTAAGGGAATGAAAACTCCACCTTCTACAGGGGAGGAAGGTTTGCGTGTATTAAAAGTATTAGATAGAGCTGAAAAAAAATTAAAGGAAGATATTTATGGTAAATAACTTATTTATTCATGAAACTGCTATTGTAAGCGAAGATTCAATAATAGGGCCTGAAACTAAAATTTGGCATTTTAGTCATGTTTTTGGGAAAAGTGTAGTAGGAAAGAATTGTGTTTTAGGTCAAAATGTGATGGTAGGACCAGAGGTAAAAGTAGGCTCTAATTGTAAAATTCAAAATAATGTTTCTTTATATAAAGGTCTTATTCTAGAAGATAATGTATTTTGTGGACCTTCATGTGTATTTACAAATGTTAAAACGCCTAGAGCATTTATAGACCGCAGTAATGAATTTTCTCAAACATTAATAAAAAAAGGTTGCTCTATAGGAGCTAATGCCACAATTATTTGTGGTATAGAGTTAGGCGAATATTCAATGATTGGAGCAGGAGCTTTAGTTACTAAAAACGTGCGCCCTTACTCTTTGGTAATTGGCTCTCCTGCAAAACATATAGGATGGATATCAGAATCTGGTGAAAGGTTAGGGCCAGATTTAATTTGTAAAAGGACTGGAGAAATATATGAGGAAAAAAATGGTAATTTATATAAAAAATAATTGTGATATTAACTATGATTAAACCTATTCCTTTCATAGATTTACAAGCCCAGAAAAATCGATTAAATCATAAAATCACTAACAGAGTAAGTGATGTTCTGAAGCATGGTCAATTCATTATGGGACCTGAAGTTGTCGAGTTAGAAAAAAAATTAGAGGACTTTACGGGCGCAAGATATGCTGTCACTTGTGGTAGTGGAACTGATGCTTTAATTTTAGCATTAATGGCTTATAACATAGGACCTGGAGACGTTGTTTTTTGCCCGTCTTTTACTTTCCCCGCAACAGCTGAAGCAATAGCAATATTAGGAGCAGAGCCATATTTTGTTGATGTAGAAAGTGACACTTTTAATATATCTATTAAAAGTCTTGAACAAGGTATTAAAGAAATAAATGATAAAAATCAGTTAAAAAACAAAGCTATTATTGCTGTAGATTTATATGGTTTGCCAGCAGATTATGATAGATTAATAAACCTTTCTAAAGAAAATAATATGGTATTAATTGCAGATGCAGCACAAAGTTTTGGAGCTAAGCATAATAATAAAAATGTAGGCGCAATTGCTGATATAACTTGTGTTTCTTTTTTTCCAGCAAAACCATTAGGTTGTTATGGAGATGGAGGCGTAGTCTTAACAGATAATCTTGAAATTAAAGATAAATTATCAAGTCTAAGGGCTCATGGAAAAGGTAAGAGTAAATACGAGATAGATTATATAGGACTGAATTCTCGTCTAGATACTATACAGGCAGCAATATTATTAGCTAAATTAGAAGACTTTAAATGGGAATTCCATCAACGAAACTTAATAGCTGAGAAATATTCCTTAGCTTTAAAGAATATAACTAATGTGCCTGAAATTCCAAAAGGATTTAAATCAATATGGGCGCAATACACTATTAAAGTTGATAATAGAGAATATATTCAAAATTCTCTAAAAGAAAAAAATATTCCATCAATAGTATATTATCCTATCCCTATGCATCTCCAGCCAGCCTATAAAAAATATTATAGAAAACCATTAATAAATTCGGAAGAATTGTCTAAGGTTGTTTTAAGTTTACCTATGTATCCAGATATGACAGAAGAAATACAAGATTACATAATAACTAATTTAATGGTTATATTATAATTTAATGAAACTTATTAATATTATGGTAATAATTCCATCTTTGGCGGGTGGAGGAGCAGAAAAAGTAATATTAAATTTTTTTGAAAATATTAATACTAAACATTTTTCAGCTACTTTAGTTACTCAAAATAAAACAGGGCCTCTTAAACATAATATTCACCCATCTAAAATTATAGATCTTGATTATAAAAAATTTAGATATGCTCTGCCTAAATTATTATTAGTTATTAAAAATAAGCAACCTGACATAATTTTATCTACATTTCCTCACATTACATTATCTTTACTTTTTTTTAAAAAATTTATTTACAAAAATACTATAATAATATCTCGCGAACCAAATATGGTAAAACCATCCTTGAATAACAGTCCTTTTTCTATGCTTTTTAAGTTTTTATATAAAGTATACATGCCGCGAGCTAATAAAATTATTGTAACGTCAACCGCTATGAAAAAAGATTTAATTGCTAGAGGTATAAAAAAAGAAAATTTATCCTTAATATATAATCCAGTTAATAGTAAAAATATTAGAAATTTAAAAAAAGTAATAAGACAACCAGGAAAAGGTTTAAGATTTATTTTTGCAGGCAGATTAGTATATCAAAAAGGTTTAGATAGAATATTACCTATAATAAGAGATATCGATAATTGTCATATCACTATATTAGGAGAGGGAAATAATAAAACCGCATTAGAAACATTAGTAAAAGAATTAGATATTAATAATAAAGTAAAATTCATAGGCTTTTCACAGAATGCTAATTCTTATATAGCTGGAGCTGATTATTTTTTATTACCTTCACGTTGGGAGGGGTTGCCTAATGTGGTTTTGGAATCACTAGTATTAGGAACCCCAGTAATTAGTTTTAAAGAAATTGTGGGCCTACATGACATAATTCCATTAGTAAAAAATAAACAATTACATTTATGCGACAATGAAAATACTTTGCAAAAAACTCTAGAAAAATTAAATTTTCGTGAAGACTATGCTGATCCATCTCTAAGAGATAATTTGTTAAATACTTTTAATACTCCTAAAGAATATGCGCAAAAAATAGAAGCAGTAATTGAGGAACTAATTTGTGAATAAAGAAATAAAAGTATTGCATATTATACCTAATCTTACTTTAGGTGGAGCTGAAAGGCAATTGATAGAAATATTAAGTCATAATAAAGAACATGAGGCATGCCTTTTACTGTCTGATAATGAAGATCAAAAATATAAAAATATTAATAATAATATTCATTCACTAAATATGAAAAGAAAAATTCCTGATATAAGGGCATTCTTCAGACTTAATAAAATTATAAATATAATTAATCCCCAGATAATACACTGTTGGATGTACCATTCTTCTTTAATAGAGGTAATAATTCGTAAATTTATAAGAAATAAAAATATACCTTTAATTTGGGGTTTAAGATGCTCTAATATGGATGTAAATTATTATTCTATTCAGTTTAATTTCGTTATTAAGGCATGTAGACATTTTTCAGGTATTCCAAACCTAATTATTAATAATTCACATCAAGGAAAAGTTATTCACGATAAAATAGGTTTTAATAATAAAAGCATAGTAATTCCTAATGGTATTGATACAAAAAAATTTTCTCCTAATAAAAAATATAAAAATAATTTTCGTGCATCCTATAATTTAGGAGAAAATGTAAAAGTTTTACTATGCGTTGCTAGATTTGACGCAATGAAAGATCATTTAACTTTAATAGAAGCATTTCAAAAAATAATTAAAAAATATTCTAATACTTATCTAATACTTGCAGGGCTAGGTACAGAAAGATTTTCTAATATAAAAAATGTGATTGCCCTGGGAGCTTATAAAAAAATAGAAGAAGTATATGCGTCTGCAGATATAATAATTTCTTCTTCAGCATTTGGAGAAGGTTTTTCAAATGCTATAGGTGAAGGAATGTCTAGTGAATTAATAGCTGTATCAACAAATGTAGGAGATGCAAAATACATTATAAAAGATTCAGGGTTAGTAGTTCCCCCTAAAAGTATTAATGAGCTTGCTGGTGCAGTAATAAAAATTATTGATTTACCTAATAAGGATTTTATTAAAATGAGAAAAAAAGCTAGAATAAGGATAGTCAAAAATTTTTCCAAGGAATTAATGCTAAAGAACTATTCTAAAGTATATAATAAGTTATTACCTAACAGAGGTTATTAATATGTGTGGGTTTGCAGGCAACATAAATCTAGATGGGATAGATAGAAATAAAAATTTAGATGATAGAATGCAAAAAGCATTAAACCGTCTTTATCCTAGAGGGCCAGATCAACAAGGTAAATGGTTAGATAATAAGGCTTATTTAGTGCATTCACGTCTTAGTATTATTGATACATCAGAAGCAGCTAAGCAACCCATGAATAAGTATAATAAAACTATAGTATTTAACGGAGAAATATATAACTTTAAAGAATTAAGAATAAAGTTATTAGAAAGTGGTTATCATTTTAATTCTGATTCAGATTGTGAAGTCTTGCTAGCAGGTTGGGATAAATGGGGAAAAGGCCTTTTAAAGCTTTTAAATGGAATGTATTCATTTGCAATTTGGGATGGAGATTTAGAAAGACTAACCTTAGTAAGAGACCCTTATGGCAAAAAACCTTTATTATATTACATTAATAAAAATAATATAATTTTTGCATCAGATTTGAAAAGTCTAGAATGCATTAAAATTGACAATGAGATAAACCCAATTGCAATAGAGAGTTTATTTCGATTCAGGTTTATTCATGACCCATACACAATATATAAAAATATTAATAAACTACCTGCCGGCCACCTTATAGAATTTAATACTAAAGGTTATGAATTAGAAAAGTGGTATAATATTCCAACAAGAAATAATTATAATTATAATAAACAAGATACACAGGAAAAAATTACTGAATTATTTGATAGCGCTGTAAAAAGAAGACTTATTTCGGATGTGCCAATAGGTATATTATTGTCAGGCGGAATAGATTCTAGCTTAATTGTAGCCTCTTTAGCCGAACAAGGTTTAAAATTACCTTGCTATACAATGGGTTTTAAAGGAGTTAGCGATTATTATGAAGAGAGGCCAGCTGCAAAAAGATTAGCAGAATACTTTGGTATGAAACATTATAATTTAGAAATGTCTTCTAAAAATTTATTAAATATTGTTCCGCAAGTTTTTGATGCAAGCGATGAGCCTTTTGCAGATAGTAGCGCTTTACCATTTTTTGCTCTGTCAAAAGAAGTATCAAAGAATACAACTGTAGTTTTATCTGGTGATGGAAGTGATGAAGTATTTGGCGGATATAGAAAGTATATAGGAGAAAAATGGGCTAGAATTGGCATGATGTTACCTAATCCTCTTAGAAATTTTTTGGCATCTTTATTAATTGAAAATAAGGATACAAAATATGGTGAGTTTTCTAGAAAATTAAGAAGGTTTTTAAATAATATCTCTGAAGATGAAATTACTAGACATATAAATTGGCTTGAACAACTTAATGCAGCTGATATAAAATTATTATTGGGAAATAACCCATCCAACGTCAGAGATATGTTTATTAGCTCTAGAGGCAACTTAAAAGATAATATTAATGCGGTATTATTAGGAGATATGTACATATCTTTAACTGGAGACATGCTTGTAAAATTAGATAGGATGAGTATGGCTAATAGTTTAGAAGTAAGGTCTCCATTTTTAGATAAAGATCTAGTTGAATTTGCATTTACTATTCCTGGAAAATATAAGGTAGGAGCTTTTAATGGAAAGAAAGTTTTAAAGGAAACGTTTTCCAATAGGCTACCAAAATGGTCATCTAATCTTCCTAAAAAAGGTTTTGAGGTTCCTATAGCAAATTGGTTAAAAAAAGATTTAAAGAATATGCTAGATCATGCTTCTTTGCCAAAAAATTTAGATAAAATAGGTATTGTAAATCATTCTATGGTTGATGAATGGAAAAAATCTCTGTTTTCAGGCACAAGGGATACTTCATGGAAATTATGGACTTTAATTTCTTATTATTATTGGGCAGAATCAAAAGGTATAACATAGATTGAAGGATGCATTAAATAATATTATATATTTCCCTTTGCCTATATTTTGGTTAATAATATTCATCTCAGTATTTGCAAAGAAAAAGAATATTTCTTTTTATATTAAAATATTAGGTATACTTTTTTATATAACTTTAACTCCTATTTTTGCTAGTTTAATAGATTATCCATTGAGAAAAAATTCTCATACTTATACTGGTGAAAATATATTAGCAGTTTTGGTGCCAACCGCAGGTATTTATAAAGATATTCAATCAAAATGGCATCCTTCTTCAAATACTGTTCAGAGAGTTGCTCAAGGGGAGCTTTTAGCAAAAGAATTAAAAAAGCCTTTAATTATTTCTGGCGGCATACTAAATATTGAAGGGGTCTCAGAAACAAGTATAACAAGGAAATTAGTGACTTATCAAAATACAAAATATGAAAATAAAAGTAAAAATAGCTATGAAACTGTTATCAACTTAAAAACTTTTTACAATCCAGTTTTATATAAAAAAGAAAAAATATTATTAGTAACTAGTCCCAAACATATTTTAAGAATGTCTTTATTACTTAGTACACATGGGTTTTCAGTAGTTAGTTATAATAAACATTTTAATCAAGATATAAATATCTATTCTTTTCTGCCAGATATTAGAACAGTAAGTTCTAACAATGCCTCCTTATATGAGTATTTTGCAATTATTAATTACATATATAAAAAATATATAGTATTGCTTTAGAATATGCATAAAACTATATTATATTTAGTTTCTGAAGATTGGTATTTTTTATCACATAGATTATCTTTAGCATTGGAAGCTAAAAAAAATGGTTATTTTGTTCATGTTGCTTGTAAAGATACTGGCAAACTGAACGAAATCAAAAACTATGGATTTGTTTGTCATAAATTAATGTCAAATAAACGAAGCACCTCGTTAAAAAATATAATTAAAGAAATAATAAATATTAGATATATCGTAAAAAGTATTAATCCATCAATCTTTCATTTAATAGCATTTCGTTCAATTTTACTAGGTTTATTTTGTGTAGCTTTTAATAAAAAAATAAATATTATTGCTACTATAACTGGTTTAGGATCAGTTTTTTTATCAAAAAATATAAAAATACAATTTTTAAAGTTTATAATCACTTTTTTTTTAATGATGAGCTTAAAAAAAAATAATATTAAGTTAATAGTTCAGAATAAAGATGATTATAATTTTTGTTTAAATACTTTAAAATGTAATTTTAAAAAAGTATTTTTAATTCGTGGTTCTGGAGTTGATATAAATCATTTTAGCTTTCAACCAGAACCACCTCATCCACCGATAGTTATTGCTTTTGTCGGAAGGTTAATAAAAGATAAGGGTATAGAAGTCCTGCTTGATGCATTTGAATATGCTAGTAAAAACAATAATATTCGGCTATATCTGGCCGGAAGCATAGACCATTTAAACCCAAGTGCAATAACTGAAGATTATTTAAAAAATAAATTAATACAAAATAAAAATATTATATGGTTAGGTGAAGTTAAAGATATAAAAAGTCTTTGGAAAAAAAGTCATATAGCTGTTTTGCCAAGCAGGAGAGAAGGTTTACCTATGAGTTTATTAGAGGCGGCAGCATCTGGAAAGGCTATAATTGCTACTGATGTGCCAGGGTGCAGAGAAATTGCGATAAATAATATTAATGCTATAACTGTACCATTAGATAATACTATTAAACTGACAGAAGCAATAATTTATTTATCTAAAAATAATGAAATTAGAAAGAGGTTTGGTTTAAAAAGCAGAGAAATAGTTGAAAAAGATATGTCAGAGAATTTTATTATTAATAAAACTATTTCTATTTATAAAAACCTATATATAAAAGCTTAAGAAGAAGTATATAAAGGAATTAGGGTTTTGAATTATTTAAATAAAGAAATAGTAGTTATAGGGCTAGGTTATGTTGGTTTACCTTTAGCAGTTAAGTTATCCAATTCCTTTGATGTTATTGGCTATGATATATCCACCAAGCGAATTACTGAATTAAATAATTTAAATGATACTACAAAAGAAGTAAGTGTTAGTACATTGAGAAAGGCAAAACGTCTAAGAATTAGTTCAAACACAGTTAGTATTAAAGATAAATATATATATATTATAACAGTCCCAACTCCCGTGAATAAAAAAAATCTACCTGATTTAAGCCTTATAAAAAAAGCTTGTATATTAGTGGGAAAATTAATGGCAAAACAATCCATTGTGATTTTTGAAAGCACAGTTTATCCAGGTGTAACAGAAGATATTTGCGCGCCAATTCTATCTAAGGTTTCTGGACTAGTTTTAAATAAAACATTTTTTTTAGGCTATAGTCCTGAGCGTATTAATCCTGGAGATAAAAAGCATTCAGTAGACAAAATAACAAAAGTTGTGTCGGGAAGTAATAAAGAAATAACAAAAACTATTGGAAAAATATATAAAACCATTATTAAAGCAGGAGTTTTCTATGCTAAAAGTATAGAAGTTGCAGAAACAGCAAAAGCAATTGAAAATGCGCAAAGAGATATAAATATAGCCTTTGTAAATGAAATAGCTCTTTTATGTCAAAAACTAAATATTTCAGTTTATGATGTCTTAGATGCTGCAAAAACTAAGTGGAATTTTTTATCCTTTGAGCCAGGGTTAGTAGGAGGACATTGTATAGGAGTAGATCCGTATTACTTAGCGCATATAGCTAAAAAGCTTGGAGCTAAAGCAGATATAATTTTATCTGGCAGAAGGTTAAATGATAATATGACAAGTATAATATTTAATGAAATAGAAAAGCAAATATCATTAAATGATAGGATATTACAAATAGGTATTTCATTTAAAGAGAATGTTCCAGATATAAGGAATTCAAAATCTGCAGAATTAGCCAAAGCATTTATTGATAAAAACTATAACATTCATGTTTATGATTCAATTGTTAATAGTAATGAGGTAAATAAAATTTTTGGTATAAAATTATCTAAATTGATAGGACATTATGACGTTATTATTATAGCAGTGTCACATAAATTTTTGTCAAATAAGAGTATAGACCTCTTAAAACACATTAAAAAATCTACCAAAATATTTGATATATCAGGGAAATATAGAAACATGTTTTCTTCTGAAGGTATTAAGTATTGGTCTCTATAATTTTAGGAAATTTTATGTCATTAAAAAACAAGAAAATTATTAATAAGCATTTAATTAAAGAGCATTTTGATAAGTTAGCACCTAAACGAGAATCATGGATAAAAAAATCTAAAGGATTTTACTTTGAAGATATAAAAGCTATGCAAGAGCTTATTCCGGATGGGAGTTCTATTCTAGAAATAGGATGTGGAAATGGTCATCTTATAGGGGCTTTAAAACCTTTAAGTGGAGTAGGCATAGATATAAGTTCAGAAATGATAAAAGAAGCAAAAAAAATATATAAAAATTTAAATTTTATTGTGGCTGATATTGAAGATACTAATTGTATAAAAGATTTAGATCAAACTTTTGATTTTGTTATTATATCTGACACAATAGGATACTTAAATGATATTGAGAATACTTTTGAAAAACTACATAAAGTTTGTAATGCGGATACTAGAATTATAGTAGCTTACTATTCTCCATTTTGGGAGCCTATTTTAAATATTACTGCACGCTTTAAATTTAAGATGCCTGAGTTACCAAAAGCGCTGTTAAATGAGACAGATATTTCTAGTTTATTAGGTTCTGCAGGTTATGAAACTGTTAAATATCAAAAAAAAATAATTTTTCCTTTTACATTTTTTGGTATTGGTCGAATTCTAAATAGATTTCTATCTTGTGTCCCAATATTATCTTATTTGTGCATAAGAAGTTATGTTGTATCTAGGTCATTAAAATCAGTATTATTAGATTTACCAAATTCAGCAAGTGTAATAATTCCATGCAGAAATGAAAAAGGAAATATTAAAAATGCTTTAAAAAGGTTACCTTTATTTACTAAAAACTTAGAGATAATTTTTGTTGAAGGACACTCTAAGGATGGCACCTGGGATGAGGTGAAAAAAACTATTTTAGATAAAAGTTTTATAAAAAAAGGCTTTAAAATGAGAGCTATTCAACAAAAAGGTATAGGAAAAGCAGATGCTGTGTTTCAAGCTTTTTCGTTAGCTACTAATGATGTTTTAATTATTTTGGATGGAGATTTAACCGTTCCGCCAGAAGATATACCAAAGTTTTGGAAAAAAATTAGTAGTGGTGAGGCTGAATATGTAAATGGTAGCCGATTAATATATCCTATGGAAAATGAGGCTATGAGATTTTTAAATTATATTGCAAATAAAATATTCTCCATATTATTTACTTGGCTTTTAGGGCAAAGATATACCGATACATTATGTGGAACTAAAGTAATTAGAAAAAGACATTTTGATAAGGCATGCGAGAGAAATAAAGATTTAGGAAATTTTGATCCTTTTGGAGACTTTTTTATAATTTTTGGAGCTGCTCGACTAAATTTAAAAATGTTAGAAGTTCCAATAAGATATAAGGCAAGAGAATACGGAGAAACTCAAATTTCTAGGTTTAGCCATGGTTTTTTATTAATTAAAATGGTTATTTTTGCATTTTTTAAATTGAAGGCAACCTAAATGAAATTAGGGTTAATAGTCTTTCTGTTAGCTTTTACAATAAGGTTTATTAACTTATATTTTTTAGATTTGGACGTACAAACTTATATTATTGAAGACCAGAAATTATACTGGGAATGGGCTTTAAAGGGTGCTTATTTACCATGGGGAGATATATCTCTTAGTTTGCTCAGCGAAAGAATGCCAGGAGCGTTTTTTGTACTTGAACTCTTGCAAAGGATAACTGATCAAAATTTATTTTTTGTATTAGTGTTTCAATCTATTATTGATTCTTTCACATGTGTCATAATTTTTAATTGTGCAGGTCTAATAAATAAAAAATATCAATTATATACTGGATTATTTGCGTGCTTTTCACCATTAATGATTATTATTAGCTCACAAATTTTATCTGATACAATATTTTTATTCACTTTTTCTTCTTGCTTGTTTTTTTTATTAAAGTTTATATATAAAAATGACTCATATTATTCATTGTATTTATCAGCACTATTTTTAGGAGTTTCTACATTTATAAGAGCTGCTACTTTTCCTTTAATATTTTTATCTATACCGATCATATATTTAGTAATTAGATCATATAGAAGCAGCAATAAAAAAATATTTATTAGTTTAATAGCCTTTGTGTTAATATCATTAATTCCGGTATCATATAGATGGGTAAATAATATTATATATCATGATACTTATTCATTAACTTCTCAATCTGGTTCTCATGTAGCCTATTGGATGGTGCCGGGTGTATTATCAATTAGTCAGAATTTAGATAGAAAATCATCTGTAGATTTTGTGAATCGAGAAATTAATAAGATTGGAGGTCTAACTAATAGTCCATATAAAGATAGTAAAACTATGTTAAATATTTCAAAGGAGATACTTAGTAATGAAAGTCTATTTTATATATCATACGCATGGCTTAGATCTTCAGCTTTAAATATTATAGCTTCTCCAATCTTAATTGATAGCAGGGTAAGAAATATGACTCATCCCTCATTTGCTCAGGAAGGTAATATTATTAAATGGGTGAAAAGTATTATTGCTAATAAAGAGAGTTTGATTTATTTAAATATTTTACTGCTTTCTTCTATTCTATCTTTATTTAGTGGTTTAGCCTTTATAATAGGATATTGTATATTCTTTAAATCTAATTTTTATTTATCAATTATATCTATTTTTATTATAATGTTTTTTTGTTTAATTACAGGGCCCACTTTATCTCCAAAATATTGTCTACCATATCTTCCCATTATTTTATATTTACAGGCAATAAGCACAGATAAATTATTTCTTTTTATTAAGAAAAGAAAATATAGATAGGCATACTAATATTTCTATGAATGGTATTGTAGT
>Ga0209403_10000842_pt1 | contig 42564 bp, 37 predicted proteins | sample ArcticOcean_MG_C_8_FD_187440 | JGI IMG/M metagenome (GOLD analysis project Ga0209403, IMG submission 187440) | Marine microbial communities from western Arctic Ocean - ArcticOcean_MG_CB11_86 (SPAdes) (version 2) | ecosystem: Environmental > Aquatic > Marine > Oceanic | place: Arctic Ocean... | reverse complement strand
GATAATATCTCCCGGATGGAAACGATACCATTGCGAGTAGTAGGAGATAATTTCTGGGAGCTTAAAGATTAAGTCGTCGGTTTTGGTATCCTGCATCACCTTCCCATTTAATCTGGTTTGCAGATGTAGATTGTGAGGATCATCAATTTCGTCCTTGGTTATGATTAGCGGGCCGCAAGGGGTGAACCCTGGTAGGTTTTCCCCCCATGATGTTGCGCTCCCATCCGTGGATAGGGCCAAATGGCGGTTCCCCCGCCTTGATGTCGGGAATCCAATCGCGCGCAGAGACATCGTTGGCAATTGTATAGCCCGCAATATAGTTCATCGCTTCTGCCTTGCTAACCCGATGGCACTCTTTCCCAAATACAAAGCAGAACTCACCCTCGTAGTAGATCATGTTGGGACATTGTGGTGGCACATGGATTTCCTTGCCGGAGCCCAACAAGGAATCACGGGTTTTTATAAACCCTGCGGGATGTAGCAGTCGAGGGGTGTTACCCATCTCAGCCAGGTGGCGGCCATGATTCATGCCAACTGAAAAAATCAACCATGGGTTTGGCACAGGCGGAGAAAGGAGTGTTTCAGAAAAGGAAGAGAGAGCAGCGTTGGCTGCATTCATATTACTCACCACAGTACCGGCAATCTGACGGATTTGTTCCAGAGCGCTATCACCTAACTCCAGTATTTCCCGAATTGAAGTTGGTCTCCAGTTGTCGTTAAACACCGAGCCTGGTGCTTTAGTAAGATCAAGTACCTTACCGTCTCCAACGATGACACCCGGGTGGTCGCCTTAGTCTGTGTCAATTGTTAAAAGTTTCAATTTTCATCTCCCAAATACACTTGGATTAGAAATAAACTCAACAATTGGGCGACTTATCAACAGAAAAAAAGAAATTTTTGTCAACCAGCGTTTGTTTTCCCCATGTTACACAGGGATGTGGATCGAATATATATTGCCAAAGTGTTTTGGGTTCACTAGCATATTTCAAGGCTTGGTACTCAGTAACTGCCGTCCCAAGCGGGGGTGAAAGTGTCAGGTTTATTTAGGCTTTTTTCACTTGGGAGTGGGAAGTTTTAGACCGAAACGGCTTGGCTAGGCGACTAGTCGGGCCGTTTGTGGTTAATGCCACATAATTTATAGTGGGGTGGTGTGTGGTTTTAGTCTTTAAATATATTAATCGACTACCGTTGTTTTTTAAAATCTTTGTAGCCCTATTATTTGTATCAAAAGAGGGATGGTGTCTGTCACCCTGTCCAGGTCAATACGACAAACAAATCTGGACCGATTGCGCAGGGGCTAAAATCTATGCCAACGGAGATAAATATGTTGGTGAATGGAAGAACGGAACTTTCCACGGAAAAGGCGACTTAACCCTTTCCAACGGAGGGAAATATGTTGGTGATTTTATGGATGGGCAACTACACGGGCACGGAACTATAACTTTTTCTAATGGAGATAAATATATTGGTCAATTGCGGTTTGACCATATCTACGGCCGAGGTACCTATAAGTATGGTATCGGAGGACAAGTGAAATTAGGTGTTACGGAAAACGGGACGTTTCCGTATGAATGGGAAGTAGCTGAAAGAATAAGGAACTTTGGAAAAAAATTAAATGAACACCGATCCCAAATTTTAAACATGCAAAATGCTGTTTTAGGGGGTGGTTAACTTCGATCTAAAGGGTGAAATTAGATTTTATCGGTTGGCGTCTAATGCCGTTTTGACAGAATGTTGGTGTTTATAGCGATGACCCGGTAAAGGGATGGACTAGCGATTGTGTTAAACCCTATGGTAAATGGGTATTTACATGACCTGATGAGACGACAAAGCAATATTCAGGGCCTAGCACCGCAACGCACGTGTGTTGTGCCTGGATCGTCTGAAATTACAGAAGGTAGAGATGGTCAACAAAGCATTTGAGCCATTTGCACGCAACGCTTGGTATCTAGCTGCCTGGAGTGAAGAACTCGAAGGCAGCCCCGTTGGTCGAACAATAATGAACGAGCCGATTGTTTTCTTTAGAGATGCCAATGGTAGGCCAGCGGCTCTAGAAGATCGCTGTTGTCACAGGGGCGCTCCACTTAGCCAAGGCAGGGTTGTCGAGAGCGGAATCGAATGTGGCTATCATGGTCTGATCTTCGATGGTTATGGTATTTGTGTTGAAATCCCAGGTACCAATAAAGTTCCCCCGCAAACGATGGTACGCAGCTATCCGTTAGTTGAGCGACAAGAGTTCATTTGGATCTGGATGGGTGATCCTGGCCAAGCAGATGAAAACATGGTTATCGATTTTCCCTTCCACGACCAACCGGATAAATGGCCCCATCGCAAGGATATGTTTCTGATTAAATCGAATTACATGATGATGATAGATAACCTGATGGATTTAAGTCATTTGGGCTATGTACATCGTAAGACGATCGGCGGCAATCCGAGTGCCCATGTTGCTGCGGAAATGGAAGTCACGCCAACTGAAACCGGTGTTCGATTTGTCCGCTGGATGTTAGATGCACCCTCACCACCCTCATATGTAAAAGCGGCAAATTTGAGAGGTAATGTAGATCGTTGGTGGGATTTAGAGTATGTCGTGCCTTGCTCTGTTCTACAGTGGACAGGCGCAATCAATACTGGCAAAGGGGCTAAGGAGAACCAGGGTCAGCCAGGCTTCCATACCCGGGTTTTCCATAGTGCAACCCCAGAAACCGAAAACACATTTCACTATTTCTGGTCAATTTCTAATGGTTTCCGCACCGATGAGCCAAAGGCGACTGAGGAATTATATAAAGAAATATATCCAACCTTTTTGGAGGATAAAGAAATAATGGAAGTTCAACAGGCTCGTTTGGAGTTGGACCCAGAGCGAGAATTGGTTGTCATTCCTGCAGATAAAGCACTTACTCACGCCCGCCGGGCAATTCGTCGTTTAATTGATGGGGACCCTGCCGAGCAGTCCTCCGCTGCTGAGTAGATTGACCGGCAATAAGAAAGCTCATCGTTTTGTGAGATCTTCATACTCCAGATCTATTCCTTTACAGTGCAGCAATCTTGCTGCGCTTACAACGGGGTTTACCGAATTCTATTACTTGTTGACTGTACCGTTGATGTTTTTGATCCACGAGGTTGGTGCCAGTTACCGGGTGGCTCGAATTTTGTTTGATGGACGGAGCAGTGAACCCATATTTGGGTCAGGCTACAATACTTGCTGCTGGTCTTGATGGTATTAAAAATAAACGAAAGCCTGGCCAACGTTTGGACATCGATATGTACGCCGAACCACATAAGGCTCGTGGTACAAAAAAACTACCCCTCAACCTGCTTGATGCCATCAGGCTGACGGATAAAAGCCGCGGGGTGCGTGCGTGCCGGGGCAACGAGTTGATTGACAGCTATGTGAAATTAAAGACCCAGGAATGGGAAAGCTATTGCCGAGACCTTAGCGATTGGGAGAGGTAAAATACGCTAGACTGCTAAGGTAGTAAACCTAATCGGTTTGCGGATTTGTTAAGTGGGTAGAGAAAATGCGCATCTGTGGTATGGAGCTCACTCGTAAATGCCCTTTACACGCTCCTTGGTTGGATCAAAATGGGGATAGGTTGTTACGGTTGCTTTTAAACGCTTCTGTTGCCCATCAAGTTGACCCACCTCGACTTCCGTATCGGGATCAGCATGGGTTACATCTATCCGAGCCAACGCCACAACTTTGCCAAGGATAGGAGACTTTATGGCCGAAGTAATAGTCCCTACCTGCGCCTTCCCTATGCAGATGCTGTCGCCAGTCGCTGGAACGAGGCCACCCTTAATATTAAGGCCAACCAGTTTACGCTGTGGATGTGCCTTACGCTTTTCAATTGCAGTACGGCCGATAAAATCATCATCTTGAGTTTTGAGTGGCACCGTAAAGCCAATTCCAGCTTCAAACGGATCTGTCTGGTCGGAAAACTCGTAACCCGCAAATATCAGTCCAGATTCAATACGGAGCATGTTAAGCGCGGTCAGACCTAAAGGAACAAGTCCCATGGGTTCACCAGTCTCCCAAATCGCATCAAAGATGGCTTGCGCGTCCTTGGGGTGACAAAAGACCTCATAGCCCAGTTCACCCGAATAACCGGTACGACTGACGACGCATGCAACCCCGTGGAAATCACCAATCCTCGCAATCGTGAAGCGAAACCACTGGAGTTCCTCGATATCTGGTTGTGTCGGCGGAGCCCACATGACTGATTTCAAGATGTCGCGCGAGAGGGGTCCCTGTACGGCAACATTACAGAGTTGATCAGTCGAAGACTTTACCCATGCGTTAAGACCGTTGTTCTTGGCCTGCTTTCTGAGCCAGAGGCCACTTTCATCATTACCGCCAATCCATCTGAAATTGTTGTCACCTAGTCGGAAAACAGTGCCGTCGTCAATCATTCCCCCATGATCATAGCACATTGCCGTATAGACAACCTGACCAATAGAGAGTTTCTTCATGTTCCGAGTAACGCAAAGCTGCATGAGTTCCTCGGCGTCTGAGCCTATAACCTCGTATTTTCTTAATGGAGAAAGGTCCATAATCGCCGCCTTTTCTCGGCATGCCCAATATTCGGAGATGGCACCATGGTTTGTCATCTGGTTTGGAAGCCAGTAACCATTGTATTCGACGAAATCGCGCGTGTGGCGCGCGAAGCAATCGTGAAATGCCGTATTTTTTGTTTCTTCCACATCGGCCTCCGGTGTTTTTCGCCAACCAATTGAACGCTTAAAGTCTTCTGTTTCTTTGTAGACGCGCACCTGGACATCTGTCGGGTTCCATCCGTTAGCCGAATCTACATCACACGGACAAGCAGTGGAAATGCAAATCAAATCGGTGAGTGCACGCAGCATAACGTAGTCGCCGGGTCGCGACCACGGATCATCAAAGCCAAGGACATTAGCGTCATCTAGCATGGTATTGAAAAAGAAATTAATGGCGGGCCAGCCAGCCCGCGGATGAATATCAAATTTTCCGAGTTCAATACTCATATTTTCGGAACAATTTAGATGCCCCGGATACCCAAGGTCTTCATAATAGCGGGCTGTACACGCTAGACCAAAGGTATCATGCCTACCACATGTATCTTGAACTATTTCAATAAGCGGTTCTTGATCGACACTAAAGTACTTTGAAAATAAGCCGGGTGTTGGGTATAGAGAACCCATCAGAGATCTCGTGGTAGTTGGGTCAATCTCACGTTCCATACCGCGATCAAGAGCCCGTAGATCAAACGCCTGGAAATCGGAACATTCGCGCCCTTTTACATCGATAATTTGAATATACTGTCCTTTATTAATCTTATAGGCATTGGCGTTACCCGGCTGAATGTTCATATCTAAGCCCGGGTCAGCCAGTGGAGGCGGTGCGGAGAGTTCCTGCTTGCCATGGGACGTTGTCGTGCGATGGACATAAAGAATTAAATCTGTCGGCGGGTTCTGTTCAAATGCTTGCATTTGTTTGCCCGGGGCACAAACGACCAAGAGGCCATCACACTCAGCCACAAAATTGACTGTATTACCTGAAGGTGAAGCTTCTTCAAAAATCTGTACAACCTCTGCGGAATTAAGATCACATCCTAATTTTTGCAACATTGTGTCCAAGCGTTGGGCGCTTTTTTCCTGACTTTTAACGATTGACTGAAGGCCAGCTGCACTTCCGCCGGATTTACTTCCAAGGAAACCTGCCTGGCTAATACCATTAGAATTGAACAGGAGAATTTCGCCAGGTTGCAATCCTTCTCGGTCAATAACCTGGATGCGATCACCTTCCGCTATTTGCAAAGATTGGGAACCACCCCCCCGAACAGTATATCTCTCAGTACCTATTGGAAGCGTGGGCAATCCTGGTACATAGGCTTGACCAATTCTAGCTGCTTGTTCTACACCAAAATCATATGACAAACGGAAGTCTCCTTTGTTCAAGGGTCCCCGGGACATCCAATGGAAGGAAATTGAAATCCAGGTCCTGAGAGGCGAATGGATGCATTCAGAATTGTATCCATTTCCATTAGTATAATTAGCAAATCCCTTTTGGATGGAAGAATTGCTTTAATTTAGTCCCAAAATAGTTTTTCTTTTTTCCGCCCAAGTACGAATTAAGTTATCAACAGCGAGACCAATAAAGGCGACACAAAGACCTAACATCAGTCCGTTACCTGTCCCTGCTTTGTCTGATAACGCTTTTAAGATATATTGACCTAGATCATCAGTACCTATGAAAGCACCAATGATCACCATGAATAATGCAAAAACAACAGTTTGATTAACTCCGAGCATCATGTGCGGAAAAGCAAGGGGTAATTGAATCTTTGCCCATCTTTGTAAACGGGTAACACCTGACATTGAGCCAGCATCCTGCAATGACTGCGGTACGCTGCGAAGCCCCTCCACCGTATAACGGGTCGCCGGGATCGTGGCATAGACAATGACCGCAATTAAAACTGATGTATCGGTTACACCGAAAAGCATAATTACTGGGATCAAATAAATAAAGGACGGAAAGGTTTGAAATGTGTCACAAATAGCTAAAATCACTTTTGATGCAAACGAGTTTTGAGCACACAAAGAGCCAACTGTTATTCCTATAATTGCGGATACAATGACCCCAAAAGTTGCCATGTAGGCTGTAATTAAGGCCCTATCCCACCATTCTGTCAGAGCGATAAACAATAAAAATCCACCAACAACAAGTGCCGATCTAATTCCGCCAATAATGTAACCGGTGCCCATCACCAACAAAAAGGTCGCAGCAACCGGCATACCAAGATAAGCGCTTTTTAATGGCATAAGGATCTTGGTGATCAGAAATACATTAAAAACTTTCAAGCTGAAAAAGAACGTATCCCAGATCCAATCAACACCTGCCTGCCAAAAGTTTTCAAATGTGATACCTTTATTATGTGGAACGATGTACAGATAATTAAAACCTTCTTCAAAAAGGAAAGTCCCGATATACGCTAATAGAGATCCCGCTAATAAAATGACAAGAGAAAGTAATGAAAATTTATGTCGCTGAATAAAAGTAAGATCAGCAAAATAATCTGTCTGCTTGTTAGCCCAGGCTAAAGACATCCTGTCCAAAACCACAGCAATCAGCACAATACAAACGCCCTGTTCTAATGCTTGTCCAATTCTGAGCTGTCTAAGTGCAATCAATAAATTATAACCTAAACCCGTAGCTCCAATAAAAGAGGCAATCACCGCCATTGCCAGGCACTGCATAATCACCTGGTTTACACCAATTAGAATATTGCGTCTCGCCGTCGGAATTAAAACCTTAAACAAAAGTTGAAAATTACTACAACCACTCATCTTACCCGCATCGACAATTTCAGGAGGCACCTTTCTAAGCCCCAACAGCGTCAGACGCACCATGGGTGGGGTGGCAAAAATGATGGTTGCAATCGCGCCGGCATGATCGCCTATTCCAAAAAATACCATCACTGGCCCTAAATAAGAAAAATGCGGCATAGTCTGAGCGACATTGAGTAAAGGATTCAATGTTGCTTCGACCGCTTTACTCTTATAAGCCCAAACACCTAAAACTAATCCCAAAATAAAAGAAATTGGTGCAGCAATCAGGACAAATGAAAGCGTTTGCATGGAAGGCTCCCACTGACCAAAGGCGGAGATATAAATGGTCGAAAAAGCTGCCAGGAGTGCCAGTCCTGTACCTTGGAGTTTATAGCCTAGAATGATCGCTCCACCAGTAACCACAGTCCAGGGAAGCGCAGGCCAATGTGCCCATTTATTTTTTTCGAGCCAATCCCAGCTTGTAACAGCAGCGATGGTATCAACCCCACCCAGAAGGATGTCACGAAGAAATAAAATCAAAAATTTTATACTATATGAAAGGCTCCTGGTTATTTCTTTTAATAATGGTTTCTGTTCAAATTCTTCAATTTCGGGATCATAGACCTGAATTGGCAACCACTCGAACATCAAATATTCCACTGTATTATCAATCCACAATGGAAGACCTTTTATAAGTGAAGGAAAACGCCAGAAAATATTAGTTTCTGATGGGTTAACCGTGAAACATAATAGAAAAAATAGAACTAATAAAAAGGCGAATTGAAATAATTTAGAATATTTAGTTAAGTAATTCATAACTATAGATTTAACCGGTATTTTTCTTTACAGCTTTACCGCCAAACAGCACATGGATCACTTTAGAAGAGTGTACGGCTCCAACAATTTTGTTATTAGCATCTATAACCGCAACAGGTTTTTCTTGAGTAAGAACTTTTTCAGCAACAGTTTCTATCATTGCATCTTTAGAGACCTTTAAATCGCTTAGTTGTTCTGAAGGGTCTATCGGATCCATCACAGCCTCTATCTTAAGCACCTTTTCCCTTGGTACGTCTTCGGTAAATTTGCGGACATATTCAGTGGCAGGATTAAGAACGATGTTAGCCGGTGTATCAAGTTGCTCAATAATACCATCTTTCATAATGGCAATCCGGTCAGCGAGACGAAGCGCCTCATCAAAATCATGTGTTATGAACAAAATTGTTTTGTTTAAAACACCCTGTAGCCGTAGGAATTCATCTTGCATCTCTTTACGAATTAATGGATCTAAAGCTGAGAAAGGCTCATCCAAGAACCAAATGTCAGGTTCAACGGCCAGAGATCGAGCAATACCTACTCGTTGCTGCTGACCCCCAGATAATTGCCGTGGAAAATTATTCTCCCGTCCTTTAAGACCAACAAGGTCAACCATTTCCATGGCTCTTTTAATGCTGTCTTGTGTGCTGACGCCTTTCACTTGCAAAGGGAAGGCAATATTTTCTAATACGGTTTTGTGAGGCAATAAGGCAAAACTTTGAAACACCATTCCCATTTTATTACGTCTAAGTTCAATTAGCTTCTTCTCACTTAACGCCAATAAATCTTCATCATCGATAAAAATTTTACCTGCAGTCGCTTCAGTTAATCTTGATATGCAACGAAGAAGTGTTGATTTGCCTGAACCAGACAAACCCATAACCACCAAGAGGTCACCTTTGTTAACTTCAAAAGAGGCATTATTGACACCTACAACACAGCCTGCATCCTGGAACGTTTTTGCATCCACGTTTCCGTTCGAACTTTCGAGCAATTTTTCAGCGTTCACGCCAAAAATTTTAAAAACTGAATCACACTTGATGACAGGCATAATGTAATTCCTAATTAGGGTTTTTACTGAAAATGATTACACCATTTAAATTATATTAAACACAAAAAAATCCCCCTTGGCTTTAAAACCAAGGGGGATTTATAGATATTTTTATACGTACGGTAAATTTATAGAAATATTACATACCTGCTTTTGTCCATGGTTTCCAGACGGCCTCGTTGTCTTTTAGCCATTTTTTTGCGGCGTCTTTAGCATCCATCTTTTTTTGGTCAACTAATGCAGCCATTGCACCGATTTGCGGTGTCGTAAAGTTGACTCTAGAATACGTCATATAAGCGTGCGGATGTGTTTTCGGAAACTTATAATTCGCTGCTTTCTTCAGCCAACCTATTGGTGAACCACAACTTCCATCACCACCATCTGCTTTTCTGCAACCGGCTTTGTATGGCGGAAACTTAATAAAGGTAAACCCTTCTCCATCTGTAAAGTTAGGTGTCCAGTTAAATATAATGGTACCACGACCTTCCTTTTTCGCAGCAGCAAGTTCGGCCCATAGTGCACTACCAGCACCAGCAAACTTAACGACCCACTTGTCAGCTAATCCAAGCGCTTTAAGACGTACAGGCATTAGGTCACCATGCCAACTTTGAGGACCTTCTAACCAACGCCCTTTGCCTCCCGAATCAGGTGTTACGAAGTTCTTATGGCAATTTTTTAACGCTTCCCACTTTGGCAAACCAGGGCATAGACCTTTTTCAATTACCCAATTAGGTACGCCCATTTCTTCCAGCGTATTCGCATCATGCGTTCCGGCATCAATTACTCCACCTTTTGCCATTGCATTATAAAATGACTTTCCAAAGGTAGACTGCCAAACCTCATGCGAGATTGTGACATCACCAATACGAATGGCTTCATAAACCTTTTGGGTATCTGCTGGCACATACTTAACATTGTCACCTATGCTTTTAAAAATTCCACCGATCACATAGGCCATTACAATTTGACTCGACCAGTTATGTATTGGGATTACAATTGGCGAGCTCGAATCTTTCGCCAAGGCAGGTCCCGTAAGCAAGCCACCCACGAGGGCGGTTGCTGATAATAGACCTGTAATTTTTTTACCAAACTTCAACATTACGTTCTCCCCGTATGATTTTCACACTGTGGACCCATTAACTCATCATTCCAGGTAATATTCAAGAGTATCCTGATCCAAAATTATATCAAAAGGCCCAGCAAATGTTATATTGGTACAACATTGGTTTATTATTAGCCAATATCATTATTTTGCTAGGATAATTATACCTTAGAGGCGTTATATCTATTCTAATTCTCCAATGATGTTCGCGGTAAAATTTGGTTCAGCTGAACTCCTCGACCAGTCCGGCTCGAAGCCCAAAATGACGGTGCCTGGAAGCAGATGCGGGTTGAACAGCTTATTGTGCCACCACGTAGCCTGGAAGAGAGGGTTATTTTTGGTCAATGTTGATACAATACAATCAAGATCGAAACGTTGTCCGTAACTGTCAAAAGTCAGTGAAGAGGCTTTAGCAGCACAGATGACTTCTGCCACTGGAGAGTTAGGCGAAAAGGCTGCGGTCAGGGTATCGGAGAATTGCTGAGGCTTCTGATAGTAGATTTCTGAAAAAAACTGGATAGCTTTTTCACGGCGCTGTGATGGGTCAAATATGCTTTGGACCATGTGGCGCATTTCAGGGGTTTTGGAGTGGGAAGGGTTTTTAGAGAGTACAGTAATTATATTTCCTACTGGTTCAGAATCCCTGTTTAGGGTCAATCTAGGTTTAATTGCGCCGTCTGGTCGGCCGAAATTTTCTCGCATGGATATCTGCCTCACTCGACATTGCCATCGCAAAAAGGCATCGCGTAGGGGGATAAATTGTTGCGTCATTTCGGAATGTTGTGCGACCACTTTCATGCAACGTTTCTTTGAGTATTTCCATTTAAGGTAAACGGCTGATCATGTTCGAGGCTTGGTATCTTGCGACGGATCCGGGAAACTTCGTCAAGGTCAATAGTTGCTTGCACGATGCCGGGTGTTATCCCGCCATCAGCTAGAACCTCACCCCACGGGTTTACGATGAGGGAATGTCCATAGCTTTCCCCACCACCATCAATTGGACCGACCGCACATGGTGCGACCACAAAGGCGCCATTTTCAATTGCCCGGGCGCGATTTAGGATGTGCCAGTGGGCCTCACCCGTTTTCTTCGTAAACGCTGCTGGTACCATGAGGATTTCTGCCCCTGCTCTTGCTAATTCCCGATAAAGGCCAGGAAACCGCAAATCATAACAAATGGAATGGCCAATTATAGCGAGGGGAGTGTTAGAAAGAACGGCATGTTTGCCCCCCGAAATCAGAGCGCTTTCCCGATAAACTTCATTTTGTGAAAGCTGAATATCAAAAAGGTGGATCTTGTCATACCTGCTCCGGATGCATCCCATATCGTCGATTGTAAAACTGCGGTTATATATTTTTCCAGCTGACCCTGAGATGGCAACCGAGCCTATGATGACCCAGACTTTTCGTGACTTGGCGAAGTCCTGAAGACCTTTTAATACCGGGTGTTCTTCTTCCGGCATTGCCGGTGGCACAAAACTTTTGCCTTTTGTTGTCAAGCCGCCGCAGTATTCAGGTAAAGTAAGGAGTTGTCCGCCTGCGTCGGTCGCTACTTCGGCTAACGCCAATGCTTCATCAAGAGCAGACCGAATATCTGGTTTAGGCCGTGTTTGTAAACATGCAACGTTTAAAGAACGGGTCACCGCATTAGAATTTCATATATGCTTTTCTGAGAGCTACCAAAGGGTGACGGTCCGACATCTGGAATTTGACAAGAAGTTCACGGGCAATCATATCTCGATCTTGCTGGTTATCGGGGAGCTCAATCGTATCTGGGATTTGTACCCAGCTGTTTATATTACGGTCGAACACCGCTGGTCGGCTCTCTTCGTATCCAAGATGCACATCCTCAAGCCAGTTAAGGTCGCTCCACCCCATGACTTCTATGTATTTTGTGAGAAAGGGTGTGATACGGTCATAATCAGGGGTCAAATTTACGTCATAACGATAACCGATATGCTGACCTATTTCTTTTTCGCGTTCACTATCTAGGCCAGGTGCATCGCTTAGAAACTGGTCGACGTCATTTATTTCTGAACCTCTGTATACTGTTCCAGCCATGTTCTTCTCCTAAAGGTGGTGATAATCTTCCACACCAACTGTGTAGTTTGTACCGGCGAGGGGAACCGCCGCCATAGCCGAGGCTTCCATTGTGAGAGCTGCCAGATCCTCCGGCTCAAGTGAATGAATGTTCGTTTTCCCACAAGCGCGGGCAAAAAGTTGGGCCTCAATGGTTAAGGTATGCAAAAAATTATAAACCCTTTCAGCTGCCTCGTCTGGGTCGAGACGCGCCCGCAATTTTGGGTCTTGTGTTGCTACTCCGACAGGACATCGACCTGTATGACAGTGGTAGCAGTATCCAGGTTCTACACCAATCTCCTCTGGATAATTGGATTCCGGGATATTCTTATTGCAATTAAGTGCCATTAAAACCGAGTGGCCAATAGAAATGGCATCGGCGCCAAGCGCCAAGGCCTTGGCCACATCTGCACCGTTACGTATACCTCCTGCATATATTAAACTGATCTCACCTCTTTTACCGAGGTCGTCAATTGCTTTACGTGCTTGACGAATAGCAGCTATGCCAGGGACCCCGGTCTCTTCGGTTGCTATATGCGGGCCAGCGCCAGTACCGCCCTCCATTCCATCTATATAGATTGCATCAGGGTCACATTTGACCGCCATGCGGACATCGTCATAGACGCGCGCGGCCCCTAGTTTTAATTGTATTGGGATTTGCCAGTCTGTTGTCTCGCGAATTTCCTGTATTTTTAATGCGAGATCATCCGGTCCCAGCCAGTCTGGATGACGTGCCGGTGAACGCTGATCGATGCCAGCAGGTAAAGAACGCATTTCAGCAACCTGATCAGTCACCTTTTGTCCCATCAGGTGGCCCCCAAGACCTACTTTGCAGCCTTGTCCAATGAAAAACTCGCAACCATCTGCCAGCATCAGGTGGTGTGGGTTAAAGCCGTAACGCGATTGAATACATTGATAGAACCACTTGGTCGAATATCGTCTTTCATCCGGGATCATTCCTCCTTCACCCGAGCAAGTTGCAGTACCTGCCATTGTTGCGCCGCGGGCTAAAGCTGTCTTTGCTTCATAAGAGAGAGCACCAAAACTCATCCCGGTGACATAGATTGGAATGTCCAGTTTAAGTGGGTTTTTTGCTCTGGGACCAATTACAGTTTTAGTTTCGCATTTTTCCCGGTAGCCTTCGATGACAAATCGTGTGAGAGTGCCCGGAAGAAAAGTCAGGTCGTCCCAATGTGGAATCTTTTTGAATAGCGAGAAGCCCCGCATCCGGTAACGTCCCAATTCTGATTTAACGTGTATGTCGTCGATCACATGGGGTGGAAAGACAAACGAATTGCCTAGCCTATACTCATCACGGTTCAGCGGTTTTTTAGCAGGGGCATCCATGTTTTAATCCTTTCCGTGACTTATAACGTGACTTATAAAATGAGTTTTTTCTCAGATGGTTCTAAATTGTCGTAGTTCCAAAGTTGTTTGCCGGCTACAATCTTGGTGAAATGGTCTACGCCCTCTTTCGGCTGCAAGTCATAAAGCTTGAGTTTTTGGGTCAACCACGCGCTGTCGGCTTGGGTTAGTTCGGCTGTCACAGCATCGACGCCGAGCGACTTTATGTCTCCACCCACATAAATTATCCCGTCATACATTGAATCACCGAGATTTTTACCCGCATTACCACACACAATCATCCGGCCACGCTGCATCATAAATCCGGAGAGCGCTCCTGTGTCTCCGCCGACAATAATTGTGCCGCCTTTCATATCAATTCCGGTCCGCGACCCGACCGAACCCATACACACAAGGTCACCTCCTCGTATGGCAGCTCCGAAGGTAGAACCGGCATTCTTCTCGATCAATACTGTTCCTGACATCATGTTTTCGCCACAGGACCAGCCTACGCGGCCGTTGATCCGAACATTTGGGCCGTCGATGAGACCAACGGCGAAATATCCGAGTGAACCTTCAATGATTAGGTTCAGACGGTTCAAAATTCCAACACCTAGTGAATGCTTGCCACGCGGATTTTTAATGACAATGGTGCCGTGACCATTGTTCATAAGTTCTCTAATTTTATTATTGATTTCAGTTATAGTTAAATTACCGACGTCTAGTTCGCTTCTCTTGTTGATATCGACATCAGGCGCCCAGGGGTAGAGGTAGCGTTCTTCCTCGTCGGATTTGAACTCGATGAAGAGGGAACGACCGGTAAGCTGCTCCGTCGTCATGCCCAGGGCTTTAGCCCGTTCATCTTGTGTCATATTCTTGAGTTCAACGTCGTCTAAGCTTGCCATACGCGAACCTCCTCATCATACGGGTCATAAGTATCGATTTCTTGAGGAAGGATCGATCGAATGGCAATTTCTTCAGATGCCATCGCGATCATGTCGTCGCTCTCAAATAATACCAGTGGCTTTGCCGCCATGCTATCCTTAGCCATTCCGAGCTGGTTACGGGTAGCAACGAGGTAGGTGAAGACGCCATCGATCTTCTCTACAGACTCTTTAAGGGAGTCCTCTAATTCCCAACCATTAGCTAGATTGTGGGCCGTGTAGACTGCCAGCAGTTCAGAGTCGCAGTCGGACATAAAACGGTGTCCCATCCGTTCCATCTCTCTTCTCAACATCCAGTAGTTTGTAATTTGGCCGTTATGGACGACCGATATATCATTATAAGGAAACGCCCAATAGGGGTGAGCCGATCGGATATCCACGTCAGACTCGGTTGCCATGCGCGTATGCCCAATGGCGTGGGTGCCTTCGAATGTTCCCAGACCATATTGTTCGGAGACAGTCGACGCATCGCCAAGGTCCTTAATTAACTCCAATGCATTGCCTAGGGATAGTATTTCAACTCCGTCGATCTCTTCAATGTGCTTAGCCATACCCTCAATTTTTCCCTCTTGGCTGATGACCAGGCGTAAGGCATATGGGGTGGCGTTATCGCGTTCTTTGATCGTCGCTCCATGGTCTGACAAAATATTTTCAACCTTGATAATACGCTGTTCTATCAATTCCATGATACCGTGGCCTTTACCCATATCTTCCGGTTCGGCGACTTTTATGCGCATCAGGTAGTCATCGGCTTTGGGTATACCGTAAACTGCAAAGCCGGAAGAATCGGGTCCGCGGTGTTTGAGGGCAGTAAGCATGGCGGTCATTTCTGAGCCAACGTTAGAACTCTTGCCGCGGTGTATTATTCCTGCAATGCCACACATATGGTTTAAACTCCTTCGTTAACTAATTTGACTACGCGCGTTGATGCCATTGTGCCTGTTGGCGGGGTGATAGCACCGTATTTATGTTCTCTAAGGCAGGCAGTCCCAATATGATTCCAAATCCCAGTTGGTAACGGTCGCGTTGAATTTCTCCCATTCGTCACGTTTGTAGTGGAAAAAAACTTTCGCCATCTCATCTGGTAAAGCGGATAAAACCACGTCATCCGCTTCTAAACGGTCAAGTGCATCGCCAAGCGACATGGGCAGCTTTTTAACGATTTTTCCTGCTTCCATTGCCTCATAAATATTGCGCTCTTCCGGTTCTCCCGGGTCCAAATCCCGAGAAATGCCGTCGTCAAATGCTTTAATGAGACCCCCAGCCATCAAGTAGGGGTTCACCATGGAATCAACGGAGCGGTATTCAAAACGTCCGGGTGCCGAAATGCGCAAAGCGCATGTGCGGTTCTGATAGCCCCAATCAGCGAAAACTGGCGCCCAAAAACCAGTGTCCCAGAGGCGCCGATAGGAGTTTACGGTGGAAGAACCGAGGGCTGTAAGTGCGCCAACGTGTTCCATCACGCCACCGATACATTGTAACCCAATTGGCCCCGGCTTCCTGGGGTCAATCTTGGGATCAGGTAGGAAGGTGTTTTCGCCGCCCTTGAGATAGGTATAGTTACCGTCTAAACCAGGTTTTGAATCAAGGTGTGCTGTATTGACGATCGTCTCTTTTCCACCCTGCCATAGAGACATGTTATGGTGGCAACCGGATGCAGACACACCCATAAATGGTTTTGTCATAAAACAGGCGATGAGATCAAATTCCCGAGCTACAGCTGCGCAGATTTGGCGATATGTAGTGAGGCGATCGCAGGTGCGGAGTGCATCGTCATAGTTAAAATTAAGTTCAAGCTGTCCCGGCGCATCCTCGTGATCTCCTTGGATCATGTCGAGGCCCATAGCTTGGCTGTATTCTATGACCTTAAGAAATACCGGGCGCAGAATCTCAAACTGGTCGAGGTGATAGCAGTTGGGTTTGGAGACGCCGCCGTCGGGCAGGCCGTCTTCACCCTTCTTCAGCCACATCATTTCCGGTTCTGTGCCGTGCCGAAGATGCAGGCCGTTGTGCTTAGTTTTAAACTCATCGTGGATACGTCTGAGATTTCCCCGGCAATCGGCTGTCAAAAAGCCTCCGGGATTTTCGTTTTCTTCACGGTTTCGGAAGCATGTACAGAATACGCGCGCGACGCGTTTATCCCAAGGAAGTTGACAAAACGTCTCCGGGTCCGGAATGCCGACCAGTTCGGAAGCCTCCGGACCGTAGCCGATATACTCGGAATGGCGGTCGGTATATAAATTGGCAGTTGAACCATAAACTAACTGAAAACCACGTTCAGCAGTTGTTTCCCAGTGGTCTGACGGTATTCCCTTGCCAACAATGCGGCCTGTCACAGAAATGAATTGGTAGTATATATACTGAATTCCAAGTTCGTCTATTTTTCTTCGGACGTTACGGACCAGCGCGTCCCGTCCCTTGGCGTCAACGTGTTTTTGTAGATCTGTGTCTGACATTATTTTCTCCCTATTTTCCCCGGTGTTGTTTTACTTTGCAGCCCGGTTTTTAATTTGATTCCGCGGTTAACTCCACGGAAACGGACTGTTTGATGTCGGGTGTAAGCCTCCTTTTTTAAAGCGATCAAACCTGAAAGGTTTGAGGAGTTCCTGTTCTTCGCCTAAAATTTCATCAGCGACAAGGCGGCCGACGCCAAGCATCTTGTAGCCGTGGTTGCTGTCGGCGATAACGGTGGCGTTTTCATTGAAATGGTCAAATATGGGAAAATTATCGGGAGTAAAGCAGCCTATCCCACCCGAAGGATTCCGGTGGTATTTGGGCATCATACCCTCAAAGCGCTTATGGCAGTGAGCGAGCGCCGATACCCACATATGGGAAAATTCCGGGCTTGAGATGAATTCCGGACTGGAGGGGCCATAGGGGTCGATGGCCACCTCATCTACCGGCGTATCTACCTTGTAAGGGGCGGCACCTCCTTGGATGCCTCCAAAATGCCAGTCGGGCTTGTAATATATTCCCCACATTTCTTCCGTAATTAGAGAGCCATCCACATCTGAATAAAGGGGCGCGTCTGTGTCAACGTGGATTACGGGTGGAACCTTTCCGTCGTTTGTCTGTAGTATCTCGGGATCAATCTGCAACAACCCTTCCTCCAGTTGCCAGAAGCGCCACATATCTACGCCCTTATGGATATTATGATCGAGATCCTTAACATCAATTTTTTTTGGTAGTTCTAACATATCCCAAAAATTACGGACCCAAGGGCCGGCACCTATTATAACGTGTTTGCAGGAAATACTTCCGTTATCCGTTTCGACCGTGCGTATCGCTTTTGAAGCGCTTTCAAATATGAAGCCTTGGACTTCAACCCCAGTGATAATCCTTACACCTAGTTCTTCAGCTTTTTTTGCGAGACCATACATGGATGTGGTGTTATTGGCATACCCTCCAAGTTTTTCGTGGAGTACTGAAGTAATCCCTTGTGCTTGCCAATCGTCAAAAAGCCCCTTCATGTACTTTGAAGAAGCGGTAGGTCCTTCGATAAATTCGCTTTCATATTGGATCGACTTTTGTTCCGAATATATTTGCGCGACGTCTTCATGCATCGCCTCGCATGAGACCTGCATATAGCCGACGGGGTGATAGCTAAATCCTTCAGGGTCACTCTCCCAAACCTTAATTGAATGTGCCATCAAATTGCGCATTGCAGGTTGAAAGTAATTATTACGCACGACACCACAGGCTATGCCAGACGCGCCAGACGCTATCCCGGCTTTGTCCAGCACCACAATCCGACCTTCCACCTGTTCACCAGCTTCGGTCATTACCTCGGCTAAGCGCCAAGCGGATGACAGGCCGTGAATGCCCGCTCCGATTACAACGTAGTCAACATGTTTTGGGGATGCCATAAACCCCCCTAATACTTCTGATGTGTCAAAAAATCACAAAGGTTTCATAAATTTTACTGGGCCAGAGAATGTTATAGTTTGAACTCAACAGCAACCCCTTTTGGTCCAATATTATATCAATAAAGTTGAAAAAATAGAAAGTTGGTATATATTTGGACTATATTTGTCTGGGTTCAACATGGTCAAAAAATCAGAAAGACGCTTAGGGACAACCGAAATCGCTGGTATTCTGCGCCGGGAAATTAGCCAGGGAATTTTGATAGCCAAGGAAAGGTTGCCGTCAGAGCGCTCTCTCGCCGACACCTATGGCGTTGCAAGGGGTACGGTGCGACAAGCGTTAAACTTGTTAGCCCGTGAGGGTCTTGTACAAATTCGCCGGAGTAGCGGGGCCTATGTCACATTCAACGACGTGGAAATTAGCAACCCGGTCATTGAAAATGCAAGACCTCTAGAGTTAATCGATACCAGGTTCGCGCTTGAACCACACATTTGTCGCCTGGCGGTTTTGCATGCCAGTCAGCAGGATCTAGACCAGGCTGAAGAACTTCTCGCTAAAATGGATGCCAGTACCACAGATCCAAATGCTTTTTCCATTGCCGATAACGCCTTTCACACCCTCCTGGTTGAGACAACAGGAAACAGGCTTTTAATCTGGATTGTCTCCCAAATTAATTCGGTCCGCAATCAAGAACAGTGGTCCCGCATGCGTCTACTTACGCTCAATGCATCCACTATTTCCCAATATAATGTTCAGCACCGCCACATATTAAATGCTATCCGTGCCCGAGAGCCGGAACGTGCAGCTACGCATATGAAACAACATCTCGAGACGGCGCGTCTTTCGCTGACCCGAGGGGCGTCAACGTAAGTCGTCCTAAAATTAAGAAACGCTTAATCCTTTCGCGGAAGTTTGAAGCCAGTTTATGTAAAAGCGCTCAGCTAGCTGGCTAAATTCCGACATATTATTTTCACAGGCTACTTTCAATTCTACTACCCCATTTTTACCAAGAGCAGTCTCCAGGTCTTCAGCGTATGAAGGTATTGAGGCCCAGTTTTCTACCGTATCCGCTTCAACCTCCAGATGGAATTGCATAGAATACGCCCGTGGACCCCAACTCATAGCTTGAACCGCGCAATCAGGCGAAGTGGCAAGGCAGATAGCACCTGCCGGCATCTGTTTAACCTCGGCGCTATGCCATTGTAAGCAGCTAAATGCCTCTGGTAGCGCGTCGAATATAATCCCTGTTAGAGCATCATTTGTTAGTTGAACTTGTTTAACACCAATTTCCGGATGTTCAGCCGGTCCACATTTTCCGCCCAGTGCCTCCGCCAGCAATTGATGCCCCAGACATAACCCCAGAAATGGCATACCACGTTCCTCGACGGCCTCTCTAATCAAAATTTTCTCATTACAAAGCCATGGATGTTTTTCTTCCTCCCAGACGTCCATTGGTCCTCCCATAACCCAAAGCGCGTCAAAATCGTCAAGGGGGGGTGGCATTTGACCTTCGTTAAGATGTACAGGAAACCACTCGTGGCCGTCTTCTTTTAGAAAGTCACGGAATATTCCTGGATGTTCCGCCCGCAGGTGCTGAAGGACTAATATCTTCATCGGATTACCTTCTCATATCGGTTACTAACCTTGCAATCCTTGCCGTTTTAAAAAATCCATAAAGATTATTGCCGCAACGATGAAGGCGTTGAACCAAATGTGCGGCGAAATGAGTGCGCAAAATGAGCTGAACTGGCAAAGCCGTTTTCTAAGGCTATTTCGGTGATCGACAGCGTAGATTGTTTTAAAAGTTTGCGGGCCTTTTCAAGCCTCAGTTTGCAATAAAAATTCATCGTACTTTGCCCCATTTTACTCCGAAAAAGACGGTTTAGTTGGCGCGGACTAATTTTGGATAATTTGGCCAACTGCGTGAGTTCAAGGGGATCTGCAATGTGGTTTTCCATCGCTTCAATAGCCATGATGATTGGTGGGTTGTTTGTTCCGTAGCGTTCTACTAATCCCGCCCGCTGTGGTCCACTGGCGGAGCGTACATCGGTGTGCATAAACCAATCGCTAACTTGTCGTGCGAAGGCGGGTCCGTGGTGTTCGGTCAAGAGTGCGTGCATCATATCAAGCGGCGCAATCCCCCCGGCACAGGTAAAACGGTCACGATCTATAACATAGAGGGAACGTTCAATCATTAGGCCAGTCCGACTTTCCGCCAATGCTGCAGCGTGTTCCCAATGTACTGTCATCCGCCTGCCTTCCATTACTCCAGCGGAGGCGAGGATTACAGGACCGCCAGAAACGCCACCTAAGTTTACTCCACGCCTTGAGAGGGTTCTTAGCCACTGGAACAATTTAGTATCTTTAAAAAATGCGGGATCACCACCTGCTACAACGAGTACAAGATCAAAATCGCCTTCCTGGCCAATACGGCCCGTTGCCTTTACAGATGCACCACTTGAGCTTTTGGCCCAAGAACCGGTTACTGGAATATATTTGATATCATAATAAGCTCTGCGAGATAGTAAGTTTGCTGCCCTGAGCGGTTCTACTATCGACGAATAGGACATGAGTGCAAATCCATCGATAAGAATAAGACCGATCCGGAATGTACCAGTTGAATGTTTTATCGTGACCATTATCGGCAATATTACGTCTATTTTATGAAAGTCAAGTTCAGGCTATTTAGATGATGATGCCCTGATACTTTTAGGAATAATTTTGTATGCGTTACTCTGCTTTAAAGATTTTCACTGAAGCGTTGACCGGCAACAAGGGATGGAAACCGGTCTGGCGGGACCCGGATCCCAAACCTGAGTATGACGTTGTTATCGTCGGGGGAGGCGGCCATGGGCTTGCCACGGCGTATTATCTTGCTAAGGAATTTGGCATTAAAAACGTAGGGGTTTTGGAGAAAGGTTGGTTAGGTTCAGGTAATGTTGGCCGGAATACAACAATCATACGTTCAAATTACATGTTACCGGGTAATCAGCCCTTTTATGAATTTTCGATGAAATTATGGGAGGGGATTGAGCAGGATTTTAATTACAATGCTATGGTATCACAACGCGGCCTCCTTAATCTTTCCCACAACGATCCTCAGCAGGATGCCTTTGCCCGACGTGGTAATGCCATGCATTTAGCAGGTGCCGATGCTGTTTTATTGGATCGGGAAGATGTTCGTAAAAAGTATCCTTTTCTGGATTTTGAAAATGCCCGTTTTCCGATCCGAGGCGGTTTGCTTCAGCCTCGTGGTGGGACGGTTCGCCATGACGCCGTTGCATGGGGTTATGCCCGTGGTGCGGATGGCCTTGGTGTAGATATCATTCAAAACTGCGAGGTTACCGGTTTCAAGATTGAAGGTGGTGTTTGTAAGGGGATCCAGTCTTCGCGCGGAGATATCAGGGCAAAGAAGGTCGCGGTTTGCGTCGCTGGGTCGTCGAGCCGCCTCATGGCTCAAGCAGGAATGCGTTTACCGATCGAAAGCCATGTAATTCAAGCTTGCGTGAGTGAAGGATTAAAACCGGTTTTGCCGGGTGTGATTACTTTCGGTGCGGGGCATTTTTATGTCTCCCAATCTGACAAGGGTGGCCTGGTATTTGGCGGTGATATCGATGGTTATAATACCTACGCTCAGCGCGGCAACCTACCAGCAATCGAAGATGTCTGCGAGGGTGGTATGGCGATCATGCCGATGATTGGGAGGGCCCGTGTCCTTCGCATGTGGGGTGGCGTCATAGACATGTCTATGGATGGCTCACCTTTTATCGATAAAACTCATATCAAGGGACTCTATTTTAACGGTGGTTGGTGCTACGGCGGATTTAAGGCTACGCCAGCAAGTGGCTGGTGTTATGCCCATTTGCTAGCCAAAGATAGCCCCCACCCGGTTGCAACCGAGTTTCTGCTCGACCGTTTTAAACGCGGACATATAATTGACGAAAAGGGAATGGGCGCGCAGCCCAATCTACATTAAGGGGCCCTCAATCATGATTATTGATCACCCTCTTCTTGGACCGCGGGACGCTGCGGAATTTGTTTATTTGGGCGATGCATCTCTTATTAACCGACCCGATTGGCAGAACGAAGATGCTCCTACGCAGTTCTATGAATATCTTTATTTGCGAAATAACCCCGCTGGCGTGCACCGGGAGCTTTGGTACCATGAACATGGGGATCGTTCTTGGCTTGTGGTTACGCGCAATACATTGACGCATGAAATTACAAAGGTCGAACTGGCACGGGATATAGCGGTAGCCGAAGGACGCAACAAATGAAACAATCGAACCGACTAATTGGCGGTTTAATTGACCGTGGAAGGACGGTATCATTTTCTTTTAATGACCAGCGTTTTGAGGGGTATCCCGGTGATACACTAGCTTCGGCACTCTTAGCTAATGGCCAACGACTGATAGCCCGTTCGTTCAAATACCACCGTCCTCGGGGAATTTTTTCTGCTGGATCGGAGGAGCCGAACGCGCTTGTCGAGCTTCGTAGCGGGGCACATCTGGAGCCAAATACACGCGCTACGGTTACCGAGCTATATGAAGGTTTGGAAGCGACCAGCCAAAACCATCGAGGCTCTCTAAGATGCGACCTCTTGGCTGTCAATGACCTCCTCTCGCCCTTCTTAGCTGCCGGGTTTTATTATAAAACGTTTATGTGGCCTAGATCGTTTTGGGAAAGGTTTTACGAGCCAATTATCCGCGCATCTGCTGGCTTGGGCCGACTTTCGGGCGAACCGGACCCGGACAGTTATGACAAGAGGTTTTTACACTGCGATGTTCTTATCATTGGTTCGGGCCCCTCTGGAATTACTGCAGCCTTAGCGGCGGGGCGAGCGGGTGCACGAGTAATCCTTGCAGATGAAGATTTTCAGATGGGTGGACGCCTCAATTCCGAAACATACGACGTTTCGGGTGAAAATGGGGCTAACTTCATCGGTGAGGCGCTTGCGGAATTAGGATCAATAGACAATGTCCAATTAATGCCCCGTACGACAGTTTACGGTGCATACGATCATGGCATCTACGGGGCACTTGAAAGAAAGACGGATCATTTACCTTCGAGTGGTGACGCCCCCCGGCAGATTCTCTGGAGGGTGTATGCCAAACGTGCAATTCTTTCCGCTGGGGCGACTGAACGGCCGATCGCCTTCGGTAACAATGATCGGCCTGGCGTGATGCTCGCAGGTGCCGTGCGCGCCTATGTGAACCGATGGGGTGTCGTGCCAGGAAAGAAGGTTGCAGTATTTACAAACAACGACGACGGCTGGCGCACAGCGACTGATCTCGCTTCCAAGGGTGTGGAAATTTCGGCAGTGATTGATAGCCGAGGCGGTACTCCGCCGGTTAAACTTGGTGGGGCCCGCATCGTTATGGGGGGGCGGGTTGTCGACACCAAAGGTCGTCACGGAATCCGTTCGCTGATCCTCGCGAATGGTGAAAAGATTTCTGCGGACTGTCTGGCAGTTTCGGGTGGATGGAACCCGAACGTTTACTTGACGTGCCACACAGGAGGTCGACCCATTTGGAGCCAGGATATCGCCGCTTTCGTGCCCGGAGTAGACACGCCCCTCGGCATGACCGTTGCTGGATCTGCAGGTGGGACAATGACACTTTCCGCTGCGCTTAAGGAAGGCCGCAATGCTGGCAATATTGCGGCAAAAGAATTGGGTTATTCCCCTGTCAACACGGAAGAATTAAGAGCGGAAGATGAGGACGCAGATGTTTCAGCATTCTGGTATGTTAAGGAGAGTTCAGCTCGCTCATGGCTGGACCTACAGAACGACGTGACCGTCAAGGATGTGAAGCTTTCATATCAGGAAGGTTTCCGTTCGGTTGAACACCTTAAGCGTTACACCACGCTGGGGATGGCTACCGATCAAGGAAAAACGGCGAATATACCTGCGCTGGCAGTTATGGCCGAATGCACTGGAAAGTCTATCGAGGAAACTGGGACGACGATTTTTCGCCCGCCTTATACTCCGGTACCGATCGCCGCTTTTGCTGGAAGGTTTCGTGGTAAAGACTTCCGCCCCTACCGCCTCACTCCCAGCCATCAATGGGCGGAAGAACAAGGAGCGGAATTCGTTGAGACGGGTGCATGGCTGCGCGCGCAGTGGTTTCCCAATCCCGGTGAAACAAATTGGCGGCAAAGTGTCGACCGGGAAGTCATTCAAACTCGCAGGTCTGTCGGAGTTTGCGATGTGACAACGCTTGGCAAGATAGACATCCAAGGACGGGAAGCCGCGGAGTTTCTAAACAAAGTCTACGCTAACGGTTTTGCCAAACTCCCCATCGGAAAGGTGCGTTACGGTCTAATGCTCCGTGAAGACGGTATTGCTATGGATGATGGCACTACGGCTCACCTTTCCAAAAATCACTATTTGATGACCACCACTACAGCCAACGCAGTAAACGTTTTTCGGCATTTGGAATTCTGCCGCCAGTGTTTGTGGCCTGGGATGGACGTACATCTCATCTCCGCGACTGAACAGTATGCCCAGTTCGCGGTTGCAGGCCCTAATTCCCGAAAATTATTACAAAAAATCGTCGATCCGGAGTTTGATATTTCCAATGATGTATTTTCATTTATGGCCTGCGGTGAAATCACGGTCTGTGGTGGCACACCCGCAAGACTTTTCCGCATCTCGTTTTCTGGTGAACTTGCATACGAAATTGCTGTTCCAGCACGTTATGGGGATGCAATGATCCGTGAGCTTATGGCTGTAGGTCAGGACTTTGATGTTGTTGCGTATGGAACCGAGGCACTTGGTGTAATGCGGATTGAGAAAGGTCACGCAGCGGGTAACGAACTCACCGGTCAGACCACTGCCCGCGATCTTGGAATGGGCCGGATGGTGTCGAAAAAGAAGGACTGTATTGGGAAAACACTTTCCGAACGCCAGGGGCTCAACCGTGAAGATGGTTTTACGCTGATGGGTTTCCGCCCGGTGAATTTGGAAGATAACCTCAAAGCAGGAGCACATTTCATCGCGAGGGGAAAGGAAGCAACTACGGAAAATGATGAGGGCTGGATTACCTCCGTTGCCTATTCTCCAAGCCTGGGTCATTCAATTGCTTTAGGTTTTATCAAACGCGGTGACGAACGGGTTGGGGAAATAATTCAAGCCGCAGATCCGTTACGGGGGGAAAATATTGAAGTTGAAATTATCTCACCGCATTTTATAGATCCAGAAGGAGAACGTCTTCGTGTCTGATTTGATGCTCACTAGCCAGTCTCCACTTTCCGAACTGAAACTTGATTTTGGAGCGGTGGCGGTCGCTGAACTTGTTTCGCGGGCAATTGTATCAATTGCAACACCGTATGGAGGTGGTGAAAATATGTCGAAGGCGGTAGCGTCTTCTCTAAAAACCGAAATTCCTGCTATCGGAAAATCAACAACGTCAAATGTTGATAGAGCCCTTTTACTTGGAATGCAGCAGGATCAGATGTTTCTGCTGTTTGATTACTCCGGAAACAACGCTGTGGATTACCTTCCGAAAGAGATTAAGGACGCGGGCTATCTGACTGATCAATCTGATAGCTGGGTTATGATATCCATATTTGGCCCTAAAGCCCGGACAACACTCCAACAAACCTGCTCGGTCGACTTGCATTCATCAAATTTTCATGAAAGAGCCGTGATCCGGACGGTAATCGCCAATCTTAGTACGATAATTGTATGTGAGGGGGAGAATACGTTTCTGGTTATGTCTCCGCGATCGTCAGCTAAGTCATTTTATAAAGTGCTGGAAACCTCAATTAGAAATTTATCTCGATAAAATTCAATCGTTTTTCTACGAAGTTAGGGGTAGAGGTTTCAAAACTTCCCGGTAGCAACGCTTTTTTTATGTTATATTTTAATTTGCAGAGAGAATTTAACCCCCAAAACCTACAAAAGGTTTCTGTTTTGGTCTCAATTTAACGTGCGGGAGGTGTGAACGTTAGTTGACGGCAATGTCGATGGTTATAAAACACTTTAATAAAAACGGATTTTATGATTTGCTGAATGAGGTGGGTCCCCATCGTCTAGCGGCCCAGGACATCGGCCTCTCACGCCGAAAACGCGGGTTCGATTCCCGCTGGGGACACCAAATTCTTGCGTGTCGTTTTGAAGTTTTTGAATAAGCGGCTTCGGTATAATCAGAAGGAGTTTTTTTGATGTCTTATGAGAGGGTGAAGGATGTTAAAACGTTACGCGAAACCTATCCCGAGCCTAAAGGCTCCCCAGTCGACAAAGTACTCTATGAACTCGACGAGCATTGCCGAAGTTTTATAGCTCGTTCTCCTTTCTTAGTGTTGGGAACAGTGGGGGACGTCTCTCCGAAGGGTGATCACCCTGGTTTTGTATCTGTATTAGATAACAAGACCTTGCTGATACCCGATAGGCGCGGAAATAATCGCTTGGATTCTTATCAGAATATTGTCGCTAATCCTACGGTTTCCTTGATTTTTCTAATTCCCGGTGTCAACGAAACTTTCCGCATCCGAGGTGACGGAGAAATAACTATGGATAGTGTGTTACTCGAACCGTTGGCCCTTAATGGTAAGGTGCCGCAAGCTGGTCTGATTGTTCACGTTAGAGAGGCCTACTTGCATTGTGGGAAAGCTGTCTTGCGCTCAAAACTGTGGGAAACCAATTCTAACACTAGACAAAAAGAATTTTCTGGCCGCGATATGCTTGCCGATCACGTTGGACGTGATCGCAAGGAATTTCAAGAATATTATGATGAAAATTTGCAAGCTGCGATGAAGGATGAGGGCAGATAATAATAGTTCAACTACTTGAGGTCTGATGTACCTAGACATAAGGAGTGTTGTATAAGATTGATGGGGAATGGAAATTTTCTGTTTCTCTGAAACTCTAGGAGTTCACTAAATTACTATAACGTCAGTACTGAACGAGAGACACGGTGAATTGCCAACTCATCGGTGAAGAACTGGGGAGCATAAAATGTCAAAACTTGAGGTTATTAGTTCCAGTACCTGTCCGTTCGCACAGCGTACACGCATGGTTCTCCTTGAGAAGAAGGTTGATTTCACTCTCACCGAAATTGACCTCAACGCAAAACAAGATTGGTTTTTACAAATTTCTCCCTACGGAAAAGTACCGGTTGTTCGTCATGGCGATACCGTAATTGTTGAATCGGCGGTCATCAATGAATATTTAGACGAAGAATTCCCCCAGAAGCCATTAATGCCGAAGACGCCGGGGGATCGTGCTAAAGCCAGAATTTGGATTGATTTTGCAAACGTGCGCTTTGTTCCCCAAATTTACAAGATGCTGCTGGCGCAAGATCGAGAGCGCCAATCGGAACACGCAGATAAATTGACAACAGCGCTTCTTATGATGGAGCATGAAGGGCTCGCTATTCGAGCATCGGGTTCTTATTGGTTGGGTGAAGAACTTAGCTTGGTCGATTTTACGTTTTACCCGCATTTACAGCGTTTCTGTGCTCTGGACTACTATCGCGATTTCCAAATCCCCGAGGAATGTAAGCTCCTGAAAATATGGCTGAGGTTTATGGAGGGAAACCGTTCGGTTCAGATGATGCAGATATCTGAAGATGTACTTATTCGCAATTGGGAGAAATACGCACTTAATACCAGTACTGGCACCACGGCAGAAGATATGCGTGAAGCATCCTAAAGGGCTGTAAAAAACATATCGATTATTTGCTTCTTGTGAATTCCATCAATTGTTTAACGGATGGGATAATCAGATAATTAGTTAGATTAGGTTTTGTTGGTAAATTTTGGAGAGACTTCCAAAGCAAACTCCCGAAGTGCTTTGGTAGATCCCGTCAAGTCGTGTAGAAGTATATTTCTAACGCCGCATTCGTATAGTTTCTCTACCCTTTCTATCATTTCCTTTTTGTCGCCTAAGATCGCGCCATTTTCGGACATTTCCGTTTCATTCTTAACCTCACCTACCGGATTAAATGTAGGGCTTTTAGAATTTTCTCCGCTCGTTAGAGCTTTGACTCTGGAAACAAACTGATTCCGAACAGCATGCGCAGCCTCCCGTTGTTTTGCATTATGGGCGACCATTAGTCCACGTGTGACACCAACACTATAGGGATCAAACTGCCTGCCAAGGCTCTCAACTTCGCTGCGGTAAATTGCAATTTTTTCCCCAACGTCTTCGAATGATAAAATTTGATCTAAAAGCAGGTTATAGCCTTGTTGGGCTGCCTGACGAATAGACCCAGGGCTGCCTGCACCTTGCCACAATGGCGGATGGGGTTTTTGCATGGTATCTGGTTCAACAATGATATTATTAAATTCCCACCTTTTACTCTTATATGACCATCTTTCAGTTTCTCGCCAAGCCCGAAGAATAATATCCATCGACTCACGGTAAATAGCCCCTGCTTCATGGTGGTCAATTCCAAATCCATGGAATTCGGTGTTTCGGTAACCACGTCCGACACCAAAGTCGTAGCGACCATTGCTTACTACGTCTAGGGTACCTATTTGTTCTGCCAGTAGTATGGGGTTGTGCCAGGGGAGTACTACTACGGCACTGCCCAGGCGGATTGTCTTTGTAATCCCAGCAAAATAACACAAAAGATTTAAAGAAGATGAGGGTTGGCCAAACCCTGAAAAATGATGTTCGAAAAGCCAGGCACTTGAGTAGCCCAGTTTTTCGGCTTCAACGATGTATTTTCCGTATTCACGGTATCCCAACGTTCCTTCGGTGTTGGCGCCGGCTGCTTGCGTTTGGGGACCACCAAATAAGCCAAATTTCATTTGATTGTATCCATAAATGTTAAAAAGAATTGTTTAAGAAATGCGTGCCGCTAACTCAATTAATTGTTCATCACTGCCTGGGGTGCCGATTAGTGAGACGCCGACCGGACATCCGTTAATGGTCAAAACCGGCATGGAAACTTGCGGCAAACCGCCAAGCCCAGCGACACATGTAAGAGCCATGGAATTAGATCGGAACGAAGCTAGTGTTGTGGCATCTTCATTTAGAAGTGGCGCGACACATGGTGCGGTGGGGATCACGAGAGCAGAACCAGGTATTATCAGTTGATTGAGATGTTTTACAATTTGTTTTTGATGTTCACGCGCAGCGTTCAGTTCAAAGTCAGTTATATTCTCCGCCATTAGAAATCGCTCGTGAATACCTGATCCAAGCTTGGCCTTGTGGGTGCGCACCCAAGGAAGATTGGTGGATTTAACCTCTCCAGCTTGGATAACTCTAAATACATCCCACCAGGGGTCCAAACCCTCTGGAGAAACTGTCACTCCCTCACTATCGGTGAGATGCTCTTCGATCCATTCTGTCATGGTCTTGGCGACATCTGCATCTGCACGTGCTATAGCGTCTTTACCTATCATAATCCGTTTTATCTTTGTTTCTTGAGGCTTGTCCTTAAGCAAAACTTGAGCCAAACGCGAGAGCATAAGGACGTCATTTGCGAACCAGCCTACCGTATCGAAACTCGGAGCCATTGCACGAGCACCTTTCAGACTGACACGTCCAAAGGTCGGGCGAATACCCCATAGACCACAAAAAGATGCCGGAATACGGACTGATCCACCCGTATCCGAGCCTAGCGCTACATCTGCGATTCCACCGGCAACAGCGGCCGCTGAGCCTGATGAAGATCCACCAGGCAATCTTCCTGGAGCACGGCTATTAATTGGTGTGCCATAATGCTCGTTGGCACCGGTCAAACTGTAAAAAAATTCGTCACAAATGGTCATACCTACTAAGTTTGCTCCGGCACCCAGAAGTTTAGATATTACCTCAGCATTTTCTTCGGAGGGTGTTGAATGATGGTAGAAATCCGGACTTCCGTTGGAAGTCCGGTGTCCTATTACATTAAATAAATCTTTTGCGACAAAATTAATTCCTGCGAGTGGCCCTTCGGGAGTTCCAGGCTGGGGATTAGGAAGGTTTTCGGGAACGAAACAGTTAACGGTATCATTTGGGGTTTTAATCAATTTTTGGGCGCCGGAACTTGTTTAGAAAACCAATCAAGGATCTGCACTCCATCCCAACAGACAACTCCCGGGTGGGATAAGAGGGTCTCAAATGTTTCTCTCACATAAGCTATTCGATGGGGTGATCCGGAGAGATATGAATGCATGGCGAGGGCTATTACCCTCGGGTGTCCATCTAAGCTCTCCTCATAAAGAGTATTGAAGTAATCAAGTGCCCTGTCACGGTAGATATGGGAGGGGTTATTTTGGATATTCATCATGACTATATCATGAAGTTCATAATTATAGGGTAATGCAGCGACAGGGTTATGTTTGGTACGGGCCCAAATCGGTTGGTCATCGAGGACCCAGTCACCAATGTATTCAATGCCTGCCGATGATAAATGGTCTAAGGTTTCAAATGTCTGGGTCAATCCGGGACCAAACCAGCCACGAGGACGGCTCCCAGTAAATTTCTCGATGATATCCATTGAACGATCTATAACGGCTCTTTCATCGTCCAATTTATGCATTGGTACTTGTTCGTATGAGTGTGCGTTAAACTCCCAACCCGCCTCGAGACAAGCGCCGGCAACTTCCGGATAATCTTCGCAGACCCGTGCATTGAGCGTTACTGTCGGGCGGACGGATAATGATTCCATCATTTTTTTCAACCGCCAGAAACCGACACGCATTCCGTATTCGTGCCAGGACCAGTTTGGGTGATCCGGGGTCATTGGTACACCTTGTGGTGGAGAAATAACCATCCGGGCCATAGCCCGCTCAATACTCCAGACTTCAAGTGCAAGGATAGGCCAAATGATGATGCGCCCGTTATCAGGTAAGGTAAGACGCGCTCGTTTTTCGATTGTAGAAAAATCAATCCGATCTTCCGGCTTCATGCCAGTCATTTTAATCTCCGTCGTGCCTGTCTTCCTGTCTACAGTTCCTAGTTGAATGGACTGCCGAGAGTCAAACCGTGAATATAATGGGAAGATTTTTTTTGGTCAGCGTTCTTACTTAAAATTTGGCTTGTTATCATGAGTTCGACAAGTTTACGTCGTTTAAGTTTTAATAAGCTTTGCGTCGTTTAAGTTTTAATAAGCCTAAAATTATAGTTGAGATTTAGATTTTATCGACCGAAAAATAAGTTACCAATTAATGGCTAGGGGTTTGGATATTTAAGATCTAAAGGATGCTATTTCCATAGCTTCTCTGACGCAATCCTGGCGCCTTCAGCTAAAGCAGCCAACTTAGCCCAGGCGATTTCTGGTTCAACTGCTGCCTGTCCGACCCAAGTGCCAAAGCCACAATCGCTGCCAGCAATCAATTGTTCTCGTCCGATTCTTTTTGCCATTCTCTCTATACGCTGAGCAATCAATTCAGGATGTTCTATAAAATTAGATTTCGATTCGATTACCCCAGGGATCAAGACCAGATGATCTGGCACGCTTACTTCATCAAATATGGTGTATTCGTGGGCGTGACGTGGGTTGGCTGCTTCAAACGAAATCCCAGAGACGTGGGCCTTGAAAGCTATATCTATGATATCTGAAAGTGGCACATCGCAGTGATGAGGGCCTTCATAATTTCCCCAGCAAAGATGGAGGCGCACAAGATCAGGGTTGATATTTTGAAGTGCATGGTTGAGGGCGCTTACGTGCATTTCTGCTTGTTTCTGAAAGTTGATGGTGTCAAGAACTGCATACTGGATATGCCGCCCCATAGCCAGGTCTGGGCAATCAATTTGTAGTCCAATGCCAGCATTGGTGATGGCTTCATATTCGTATTTCATCGCATCGGCTACTGCAAATATATAGGTCTCGAAATCTGGATAGTGGGTATTAGAAAAGAATAGTGAAATAACCCCAGGAGAGGCCGCGCTTATGAAAGAGCTATTCGCCTCGTTGTTAACAATCGCATTTTGTAAGTTCAGGACATCATCCAGAACTGCCTGTTTGTCGTTTATCGTGATTGCACTATTGCAACCCGGTGTTTTTCGGCGTGATCTACCAGGATCATTGAATACGCGCTGGGCCATACTTGGAAATTCAACGAGATCTTGATACTTCAGGCTCACACTTTCACCGCCAAAACCGTTTAATCGGTCTTTTATATAGGTGGCGTAGCTTGGTTTGCTGACTTCTCCATCGCTCACGATATCAATACCAGCTTCGATCTGTTTTAGAACGATTTCTGACACAGCCAAGGCAACGCGGGCTTTAAGGTTTTCCTTGTCAACAGGATTTCCTTCCTCTTTTGCAAACATCAATTTGATTAGATCGTCTGGTCGGGGAAGGCTACCCGTATGGGTTGTAAGAATGCGTTCGGTGCTGCGGATCATTTCTGTGCTCCTCATGCTTTACACTATCGACTAGCGCAGTAATTTTAAATTACAAACCATTAGGCTCTCGCTATCTACCGCCGGTCAATGCGGAATGACCAGAGGATAACCATGTCCTAGTTACAAGACGTTAATATCTCCAACCAAAATCATCTTGAGAGCACTCTAGCAACAAATTAGTATGTTCTACCTGTAGGTTATCCGGTATCTATTTTTCCATTTTTCCATTTGTGTTTAATTACGTCGAGGTTCAAACCTGTGCAATTTAGATTTAGTTTCTTATCGAGGAAATTGAGGGGTTACTTGCATAAAAGGATTTTCTTTTTGATATGCGGCATCCCTATTACAGGGGCTATTTTTTTGCTTGGTGTAAACTCGGCATTATCTGAGACCAAATTTTTTAAGACTGAAAAACACAACGTCATCGTCGAGGTTATTGCCAGTAATCTCAATCATCCTTGGGGCCTTGCGTTCCTCCCTGATGGTTCCTTTTTGGTGACGGAACGGGGGGGCACACTGAACCTGATATCGCCCAAGGGTAAGTTAAAAAAGATTGCCGGAGTACCTAAAGTCTGGGCTAAAGGCCAGGGAGGGCTTTTGGATGTTGCCGTTGACACGGCTTTTACGCAAAATAGCACTATTTATCTGACTTATTCCCAATCCTCGGACGATAGAAAAAAAGCAGGAACCGTTCTGGCACGGGCAGAACTGAGCCTTTTGGCAAAGGCAAGTTTGCGAAATGTAAAAGTCATCTTCTCCCAGAGCAATAAAACTGGTAGCGGCGTTCATTTTGGATCCAGAATTGTACTCGCTCCTGACAACAAATTATTTATTACAGTTGGCGACCGCGGCGATAGAAGACGGGCGCAGGATCCATTTGATCATGCCGGTTCGAGCATTCGTATCTACCGAGATGGGTCGGTGCCGTCAGACAATCCGTTTGCAGACGGAAAAAAGGGTCTGCCGGAAATCTGGTCGATTGGTCACCGTAATCCACAAGGGGCCACATGGAACCCAGTGACAAATTCACTTTGGACAATCGCTCATGGTGCTAAGGGGGGTGATGAGGTTAACCACCCTGAAGCGGGTAAGAATTATGGGTGGCCTGTGATCTCTTACGGGCGCAATTACTCGGGTAGTAAAATTGGTGAAGGTACTCATAAGCCTGGCATGGAGCCGCCCGTTTATTTTTGGGACCCATCTATCGCACCATCCGGTTTTGCCTTTTACAATGGCAATGCTTTTCCTAACTGGAAAGGAAATTTGTTTGTTGGGGCTCTTAAATACCAGCTCTTAGCAAGACTTGAACTCACCAACGGAAAAGTCACAAAGGAAGAACGCATATTCACCGGTGTTTTCGGACGAATTCGAGATGTTCGCCAGGGACCTGGGGGTTTTCTCTACCTTCTAACGGATGAATACCCTGGGCGTTTAATACGGGTTAAACCGTGGTCGCAATAGGGTTTTCGTTGATAGTATCAAAGAATTAGAGCCATGACTTAGCTAGAAATCTAAAAACCGGTTATTGGGCTGGAAGATCGTTATTTGCCGAACCTTGAACGATCACAGCCATAAACGCTGCGGCGAGTAACAGGCTTGCCAACCACCAAGACTGCCAGATACCGTAACTCAAACTAGAAATAGTTAGTCCGCTAGTAAATATGCCATAACAGGCCGCTGCTTCCCAGCGGTTTTGTGTAACCCTTTGCACCAGATGAAGTATCTCAAACAGAAAAAACGCAAGAAATCCTGCTCCCACAACGCCTAGTTCTAACCATAATTGTAAAATAGCATTATGTGGATGCAAGGGTATGGGTTCAGAATATATGCTTTTCCTTTTTTCATGGATTTTATTGTCTACATCGTACTGTGGATGATGCAAAATGGGTTCAGAGTAGATGGTTAGACTTTTTCCAGTCGTATTATTTTCTATAATATAGTAGGTGATTTTATCTTCATGTGAATAAAGAGCGCGCGTTGAATCAAGACCATGACCGAATATTGGTTTGTTCTTGATATGGCTAACAGTCGTGTTCCAAATCAGATAGCGATGGATATCTGATAATGCATAGTACCGAGATAGGTTTGATTGAGGGTCTTCCGGGTCGGGTAATAAATTTGGTATAGCCGGCGCTACTAAAGTGAACAAAACTGTTGCGATGATAAGTAACTTGGGGCCATATCGATAAGCTACACCAGTGATAACCAAGGTAGCTAAACCAACAATTAGAGCCAAGAATGGTGATGTGGAAGCGCCCAAACTTATTCCAAGAAAACAAAACCCTATAATAGGTATAGATACAGTCTTTTTATAACGACGAAATAGTGTAAGCCCCAACGGCCACAAAAATAGTGAAGCAACACTCATACCGGAATTAAAACCTAAGGGACCAAATTGATTTACCAGTCGGATATCTCGATTCAACCCAAAAAGTTCATAAGCGAAACGGCTCAATCCTGCATTGGTTATGTTTTCTGCGAATAGCAAGGTAAATCCGATTAAACCGCCAGCAATCAACCACTTTTCGAACAGAATTTTGTCCCTAGAATCTCTGAGAATTGAATTATTCGCCAATAGTATGCCAATAATTATTGTGCCCCAGATGATCACAGACATTTTTATGGAAACTGCGGGCGTGATCGACCAAATGGAACTAATAGCACCGTAAAGAGGGATGGCCATTGCGGCTAGATAGAAACGCCAAGATATGAATTGTAGCGTCCTACGCTCAATCAGTTCTTGGAAGATTAATAATACGGCGGTTAAAACAAATAAAGGAGCTAAGCCACGGGGTGCATAAAGTCCGATAGGGAGAAACAAAAAAGAAGTTATGGACAGCACCCATCTCTTACGCAAAACATTCATGCGGTGGGGTTATTAACATATTTTAACTGGAATGATTTAAGCATACTTGAATTTAGATATTTTCTATTTTTCAAAAGTTTTGGAGTTTTTTTTGGTGCTTAGAGTATTTCAAAGTAAGATAGCCTTTGGGTTTTTAATGAAATCAAATAACCTACTTTGTTCTATAACTATATCCATTCAATGCAATCTTTTTTGATTTGTTAGCTTATAGTTAAATGGCATTTGATGGTTATGCTACAAATGCGACATATTTCTCTTTAGATTAACTACACTGCTTAGGTCAATCGACCAAGGTAACTGGTCAAGTACCACTGCAATGAGTGGGCAGATTAATGCCGCCATTCTGGCATTGGGACCGGTGTCCACGGCCGTTTTAGTTTTAGGTCTTCAGTAATGGCATTCGCCGCAATGTAACCAGGTGCTCCGTTGATACCACCGCCATTTCCGGTTGAGGACCCACACAGATATAATCCTTCGATTGGTGTGCGAGTGCCCGACAGTTGCGGATGAGGTCTGTTAATCCCTAGTTGTGAAGGAATATACGCTCCCATGCGTACCGCACCTTGCCGCATGTTGACATTCAGACGTTCCACATCCAGTGGAGAAAACAAGAAACGGGCACGGACATTATCGTCGTCTAGATTAGTCGCATACTCACGCCAAACATCTAAGATACGCTGAGCATATTCGTCCTTGTGGTGGTCCCAATTTTCCGGGTTTCCCTCTACGGCGTAAGGTGCAAATGGCCACCAGAACGCCGAGTGGCCATCGGTTGGAGCGTAAGAAGGATCGAAGTGGCTGTTACAAGCACCATTACCCATAAGGACGTCGGGGAATTTTTTTGCCTCACATTGTGCGAAGCACCTTTCGACTTGTTCGATATCATCCATTCCGAAAAAAATGTTGAATGCACGGTCAATATCGGGGTCAAATGAACGCGATTTGTAAAGCGGGCGATTCCGTAATGCTAGATGAAGTGTTGCCAGGCTATGGTTTCCCCAATGCCAGCTATTGAGTTTTTCACGTACGTCTTCCGGGAACATATTTTCACCTACCATGTCCATGGTAGATGGTGCGTCAATAGCACTCGCAACAAAATTCTGACCATTAATTATGTCTCCGTTGGCGAGCCGCACGCCGGTTGCCCTATTACTATTTGTTAGAATTTCTTTAACATCCGCGTCAAATACCACTACACCACCACCTGTCTCTACCACTCTTGCAAGTGACATCGGAAAAGTGACAGCTCCGCCGACTGGCAAACCGAAGCCCATTACGTTTGCGAAGATCGCAGGAAAAACAATACCTGAACCTGGTCGATTCTCTGTGGTGACCACGTGCATGTAAGATGTAAATAATGTTCGGATACGGTCATCTTCAAAGTGTTTACGGACTACACTAAAAAGATCATGCTGGGCATGCGACAAAAACTCCTTTGCCTCCGGACCCGATAACCGGTCAAGCAAGTCGTCAATCGGTAGGGGCGCGTTGTAAAGGAGCGATGCCAGTAACGGCCGCATTTTAACTGCATATAGATGGTAAAGCTCGCGAAACGTTTTGGCGTCTTGTTTGGAAAATCGCGCCAACGAAGTGCAGGTTGCATCCAGGTCTTGGTGGATGACGACGCATGAACCGTCACGGAAAGCTGCTGCTTGCTGGACAGGTGGCTCAATGTAGGAAAATCCGAAACGGTGCAATTCCAGGTCACGCATCATCGGTGCATGGCGGAAGCCCATGAAGAAATTAGAGTGTAGATTGAATCGATATCCAGGTAATGTAGGTTCTTCTGTACTGGTGCCACCACCAATTTGGGAGTTGCGTTCGAGCACAGCTATCTTTAGGCCTGCGCGCGCAAGATAAGCTGCAAGTGTCAAACCGTTATGACCGGCTCCGATAACGATCCCATCGAAAGTCGTCACTATTAATTCCTCCTCCACTGTCATTCAGGCATGGAAACATTCGACTTTAGTTAACTAATTGCTAAAGCTCAATATTTTCGTTTTTTAAGGTCAAGAAGGACTTTAAATGATGGAACTAAGTGGAACAATTGTTTTCGTCAATAACTCAAGTTAACTCAATGTTGAACCTATGAAAGGGTTTTTTTGAGTATTTTGACTAAGCTGATACCTCTGAGATAAGGGCATTAGTGACTTGCACTAGAAATTGCGAAAACAACATAGATCAAAAGTAATTATTATTGAACAAACCTATTTGATTAATCGGGCGCGGGCCTCTCTTGCAGCATCCTCGACTTTCAAGAAAATAGCACCGGCTTCAGCCAGGCGTTTTAAAAGATCTTCCAGAGCCAGCATGCGATACCCTCTCCCGATCACGTACGGGTGCATAGTGTAGGTCAAAACGCCCCAATCGACAGCCTTTTGCATATAGGAGAATTCATCCCACCAACTTTCCATGACAAGCCGCGCAGAATTGAGTCCTGGCAGCGTCATCTCTGGGGTACGGATGTATTCAAAATGGGGGTAATCGTCCAGAGACCAACTTATTGGCATTTCAATCAATTGGGATTTTGGCCCGTAACGAATTGGTTCTCCCAACTCCACTTGGTCACCCAGACGTGTAAAGCTGGGAATGTAGTCTCCGCACATGAGACTTGAATCGTAATCCATACCTTCAGCAATTAGGAGTTCAATGGTACTATCCGAGAGATCCCACGACGGTGAGCGATATCCCCTTGCCTTCCGACCGGTAAGAGTACGAATAGCTTCATTTGCGCGAGCCATATCCTCGGCCTCTTCTTCACGACTTTGATTGCTGGGTGGAATATGTGCCCAACTGTGATGAGCAATTTCGTGTCCTGCTGCTACCACCGCCTCACAGGCTTCTGGATGGCTTTCAATTGTGAAGCCCGGCACGAACCAGGTCGATTGAATGTTGTATTGGGCAAGCAAGTCAAGAATACGAAAGGAAGCCATTACCCCAAACTCCCCTCTCGATAGTGGTGTCGGAGTTGTCCAGCCTCTGGAAATGAACCCGGATTCTGTATCAAAATCGAATGTCACACAGACAATATGACGGGTATTTTTTTTATTCATGTTTGCTAATAAAACCATTCCAGTTAACGGAAACAAATTCATAAAGCATAGGAGATAAATTCATTTTGGCAGGGTTGTCCGTCAGCGACATGCATAGTTCGCGTTACTAAGTCAATAATGAAGGAGGCGTTGGTCATAGTTCGTTTGGCCTCTGGTTGGTTGAGGTCTGGATGACGACAGATTGAGTTGGGAGTGCCAAAATGATCGGCAAAGGCCGCATGGAAGTTCTTGATGTCCAACTTTCCTATGTCTTTACGCAACAGATTATCTAGGCGGTTAGCACGGTAAAGCGTGCTGGGGCTTAGTCTCTCCATTTGCGAAGGTCCGTGGCGTTTATCGAGAAAATGATTGGAATGAGTAATAAGGCCTTCATTTGGAAAGTGGTATGAGACCGCATCTGGGCTTGTTTCAAGATTAATAATTTCACCGTCTGCATGACCAACCATAAAATTAGCGGAACATACTCGCCTGGAAGCTAAAATTGGCAGTAAAGCCATATCGAAGGTTTCTGCATCTAAAACTTCACGGCAACGTACGTGAAACGGTTTTTCATAACGGTTATGACCGTCATGGTCTGAAACAAGGCCATTTTCCACCAGTCCAATACCGTGTTGGTTAACACCCATCTTGCCACCGACAATACCAGCCTCGGTATAGCAAATGAAATCGGGCCCTTCTTCACGTTTTACCCGCATCAACGTACAACGACCGTAGACGCCAACAAGCCAGTCCCAATTCTGGCCCAGTACCGTGTGGCCGTTATCCGTGGCTTGGGGCAACACACCAAATGTCGTACAACCGTCGGCTTGATCATTTAGATCAATGACCGCGGCCTCCTCTTTCATTAGTCCGAAAGTAATTTCATACCGGGCGTTGAGCATTGCAATGTCTGAAAGTACGTGGCCACTCCCTTCAGCAATCCCCTCCATTTCCTTTGTGTATCCCGCATTTTGCTTGGCAATAACTTCAGCCCATTTTTTCCCTTCCTGTCGAGCATTGTCAGCGGAAAGTCCGCTCGCATTAAACCGTTTAAAATATGTTTCAAGGTTTTCAGAAATAGCTTGTTTAAGTACCCGTCCATGCTTCATGCCACGTTCAAAGTCATTTCCATGTAAATCAAGAAAAGGTAAGTCGGACATAATTTTTCCCTAATTATTATTTGTCACTTTAGGTCGAACAGACAGTTATCGAGTGGGACCCATCTCGATCCATCTTCCAGTCTCGGCACTTTTGATGCAAGCTTCTGCAAGCTGCACGTCACGAATGCCTGCAGTATAATCCGATATCATGGGTGTATCTGCGATCACATGCGATAGAAATTGTTCCCAACCGACACGGTATGGATTTTTATATTGACCGGTTTCCGGTACCTCAGTCCAATCGTTATTATAGTCCATTTGGGTATCACTATTGTCTGAGTATGCGCCTAGGTTGAAGCCACTAATACTTGGGGTATCAGATAACGATTGAGCTCTGCATGTGCGCAATCCGTTTTCGGCGGAACCCAATGTTCCGTCAATTTGAAGTCTCACAAGATCGTTGCCTGGAACTCTTTGCGCCCAACTTGATGTAATTGTTCCGAAGGCGCCATTTTCCAACTCGATTATGATAGAACAGCTATCCTCTACATCCACGTCAAACTTTGAGCCTTTTTCGTCAGCACGCTGGCTCTGTGCTGTCCAGCTTGATGCGACTAAGCGTCGAATTGGGCCCATTAAAGTTTCGACTACGTAACGCCAGTGGGGAACCATATCAAAAATCATTCCACCACCACTGGATCTTTGGTAATTCCAGCTCGTTCGGGTAGCTGGAGCTGTAATTCCATCAAACACCCACCATCCAAAGTCGAGCTTAAAACCAACTATGCGACCAAAAAAACGTTTCTTGACGAGATTGGCCATTTTTCGGAATCCCGGTGCGTGAATTTTATCCTCTACAGCTCCGTGTTTTAGCCCCTTATTTTCAATTGCTCGGATAACCGTTAGTCCGTCGGCAACACTGGGGGCTACAGGTTTTTCTGTATAAATGTGTTTATTTGCTTTTATCGCACGTTTGAGAGTTTCAAAACGGGCTTCAGTAGCTGCTGCATCAAAAAAAACAGTATAAGCGGGGTCAGCCAGTGCCAGTTCTAAATCCGTTGTCCAGCTTTCTATTTTGTTTACCCGAGCTATTTTTTTTAACTTTTCCTCATTCCGACCTACCAAAAGTAGCTCAGGAACGATGGTTTGATTGGCAATCTTTAAGCCCTCTTCGTCACGGATGGCAACCAGTGAATTGGCTAAATGCTGATTAGAACAGATACGTCCAGTTGCCCCGTTTAAAATGATCCCAATCTTATCTTTCATATCAGGTTTCCAATTAGCCGTATCACTCTAGATATCTTTCCCGGGCACAGCATATTTACCGCAGAAAATTGGTTTTAGCCGGCATTTCCGTGCTATTTCATTGGCAATTTTTTGATCCTCCGGTTCGAGGCGAGTTGCAGCTAATTCCCGCTTTATTGCACTTGATTTATGACCATTTGCAGAAGCGACAGTAAACCAAAGGTAGGCCAAAAAATGATCCTGTGGCACGCCAAGGCCATTACCGTGCATAATACCAAGGTTGTGCTGCGCATGGGCATCATTTTGCACAGCCGCCTTACTGAGCCAACTAATAGACTTAACATAATTCTGAGTTACGCCATGACCCTTGCTATACATAAAACCCAGGTTCGACTGTGCTTTTGCGTGCCCTCCCTTAGCTAAGGGCCTAAAATGCTGTAATGCAGTCGGGTAGTCGCCACGTTTATAGGCCGCCTTACCAGTTTCATAGTCCTGAGCTTCGGCTGGTTGGACTAAGGTGATGAGTAAAGCCGTTAAGAGGGTCTTGATTACCACAGTCTTTTTGTCGCGATCTTTGCGCCCTCTGCCAAGGAACGGAATTTAGCCATCACAATTGACGGAAAAACTGCTTTGCGGCCGGCGTATGTTGAAAACCCACAGTCAGCGCCAGCTAATACTCTTTCGCGCCCTACGATGTCAGCATATCTGCATATCCTCTGGGCAACTAATACTGGATGCTCTACAAAATTATTAGTAGAATCGATAACTCCAGGCACTAAAACTTTATCATCAGGAATTTTGGCCGCGCCCCAGTCTTCCCATTCGTGCTCGTGACGGGGGTTGGCACCCTCAAACAGGAGTGCCTGTGGTCGTGCAGAGCACAGTAACTTTATCAACTTAGAGACTGGAATATCATGGGTGTGCGGTCCTGCATAGTTAAGCCAACAAATATGCAACCGCATGGCGTTGGGCGGTATTTCAGATGTCGCTTCATTAAGTGCTTCAATGCTTTTTTGAACCTCAGTCAAAAACTGATTTTCGGACCAGTCTTGATGATCGGTATGACGACTTCCCGCGAGGTCAGGACAGTCGAGCTGCAGAATAAAACCAGCTTTATGAATAGCATTATATTCATTGCGCATGGCTTCAACTAGCGCACTCCGATAATCATCGCGTCCCGGGTAATAAGTATTTGGAACGTAGTTGACCAGGCAGCCGGGAGACGCTGAGTTCATAAAAATATCCACTGGTTTCGCTACTTCCGTTGCAGTTTTGAGGTTACGGATATCCCGTTCAAGTGGGGTGTAATCGAAATATGTCACAGGCCCTTCGCATACAGCAGACTGCAGTAGTTCAGTGCCTCCACCCCCCAGGGGCTCAGGCATCATATCAGGAAAATCTTGTATATCGCGGGGCAAACTACGCCCTGGAACGCCAGACCCTTCAACGTTACCTAAGCCTCTAAGCCTGTGTTTGGCATAGACATGATAGGACATTTTGCTGACTTCACCATCACAGACAATGTCTAT
>Ga0209403_10000841_pt1 | contig 42571 bp, 36 predicted proteins | sample ArcticOcean_MG_C_8_FD_187440 | JGI IMG/M metagenome (GOLD analysis project Ga0209403, IMG submission 187440) | Marine microbial communities from western Arctic Ocean - ArcticOcean_MG_CB11_86 (SPAdes) (version 2) | ecosystem: Environmental > Aquatic > Marine > Oceanic | place: Arctic Ocean... | reverse complement strand
CATCAAAAGCTTCTCAAGCAGCTTAAACACTGGTATAAATCAACTAAACACTAACATTAGCTAGGACAGCCCCTTAGTTTTTCTAATACTGGAGAGAAAGAGGCAGCCAATAATTGTGCGGACTCGGTAATGGTGGATCCCGAATTATTCGATACAATTGCCCGAAACCAACGTCCTTTGGTATCCTGACCAGTCCAGGTCACGCTGATTTCCTTTTCAGTTTCACCATCCACGATCTGCCAAGTTTGACCAGAATCCAAAGACTGCAGCCACTGATAATATATTGGCTGTAAATTACTCTCGGCTTGTACCACAAAATTAGCCGACTCGAAAGCACCCACAGTTATACTTTTCGGCTGCTGGGTTATGGAAGGCAACTCAGGCTTCGTGCCCCAAACCGGCACCCACAAACAAAGTACCACAAAAAGTATATCCGTAAATAAGGGGCGTTTACCTTGATAGGAAAACTTAAGAGAGGGGTTTGTCATACTGAAATTTCTCAAAGAATTGTAGCAGATATCCAAGAACAAACTAAATATTCACCAAAAAAGATGATGCGATCGGAGAAACCTGTTTTAGAGAATCTGCAAATGTTTTGTTAAAACTTCCAGGCCGCTTGCAAAGGGGTGAGGAAAGAGCCCATTACTCTTCTTACAAATGGAACTCGCTCCTCAAATAATAGATAAGAAAACGGATGCCCGTATGAAAAGCATTCGGAAGCTTTTGCGCATGCGGTACTTTCTGAGATGGTTGCCGAATAAGCGTTCTCTCAAACGGTTTCCTATTTTGGGGAAATGTGGATTCTACCTTCGGAATCGAAAGTCCCTCTGGTCTTTTAAGGAATTTAAAGTGGGTCCGGCGATACTGATAGGTTCAGTGGTGGCTTTTTTGCCTCTTTTTGGCATCCAATTACTGACGGTGATGGCTCTTGCTTTGATTTTAAAAGTCAACCTGCCTGTCCTCGCGGGTCTTCAGTTTATTTCAAATCCGCTCACGCTGGTTCCTATTTATTTGGCAAACTATAAGCTAGGAACCTGGTTACTCAATTCCGTAGGATTTGAACCCATGAAGGAAACCGTATCGGCAACGGTTTTCACGGGATTAAATTCAACGATGGTTGGTGGGGCTGTTTTAGGAACGATTGTTGGACTGTTCTTATATGGTGCCTACCGAGTTCGCTTAAAATGGACTGAGTGCACTTCTGAAGTTGCCCTTTGAGAGACATTCCCTGCTTATAGTTATCCAAACTAGCAGGTATGCCTACTCCTTCATTTAGAAATCTTTTTTCCAGCCTTAGCTGTGCTTTCGCGCTTACAATTCCCATGCTTAATTCCGGTCAACTGGAAGCTGCTTCGAAAATCATGCTGGGGATCGATGTGCTCGAATCTACCAACTATTCCATATTAAAGGGGAAACGTATTGGGCTCCTTACTCACAAAGCCGGAGTAAATCGGTACGGGATGAGCAGCATTGATTTGTTAAATCGATCTAGCGTGGTTAACCTAAAAGCACTCTACGGACCGGAACACGGAATCGATGGAGTTTCTGTCGCCGATGAGAAAGTGAAAAGCGGAAGACACAAACGAACTGGCCTGCCAGTTTTTTCTCTATACGGCGATTACCGAAAACCTGTTCCGTCTATGCTACAGGGAATCGATGTCATGGTTATCGATCTTCAGGACGTTGGGGTTCGTTCGTACACCTACGTTGCCTGTATGAAGCTGACGATGGAGGCATGTTTTGAAAATAATAAGCAAGTCATCATTCTCGACCGCCCCAATCCACTTGGTGGAATCAAAGTAGACGGTCCGCCACTGGAAGAAATATGGGAGAGTTATGTTGGCCCGTTTCCTACCCCGTATTTACATGGACTGACCATCGGCGAAATTGCACGCATGGCCAAGGGGACAAAGGGATGGTTGGATGTTGAAGATTCGATCCGTCAACGTGGCCAGCTAACGGTCATTTCAATGCGTGGTTGGAATCGCAATATGCTCTGGCCGGATACAGGACTTCAATGGGTGGCAACATCTCCAAACATTCCAGATTTATCTGCTGTTCTCGGGTACCCCATGACAGGGCTCGGTGCTCAGATCGGCGGGTTTAGACATGGCATCGGTACCGAGTACCCGTTTCGCTTACTCACCTTTGCAGGCGTCTCTCCTAAGAGACTTCGAGAGAGGCTCAGCCAAATGAATATCCCCGGGCTTCGTTTTGAAGAAAAGAGCTTTATCCAGTCCAATGGGAAACGAGGCATCGGCGTCTACACAACCGTTACCGACTATAACAGCTTAAGACCTACCGAGTTGAGTTTTTATATGATGAAACTTTCAGCAGAATTTCGAGGATCCAATCCTTTTAGCAATGTGGCATTTACGCAGGAACGACTTTTTAATAAACACGTAGGCTCCTCCGCATGGTGGAAGGCGCTTTCCAGCCAAGGCGCTCGAGTCAACGTTGCAGCGTGGGTCCGTGAATGGGAGAAACAGGCGAAAGCTTACAGGGAGACAACAAAGCGATACTTCCTATATAAGTAGCCGCTTGGGGGAAGAATAACCCACTACTGTTGCCAGGCCGGCGACCAACAAGTAGTTCGTCCACCAATGGTTTCGCGCTTTAACGGTTGTTGGGTTTTGGGACAGGTCCCTCCATCTTTCCAACGATGATTAAACAGCCAAGAGTTCGGGAAATCGCCCCAGTTATCACCGACAACAGCTAGGGCGTTTTTACAGACCCACCGAACCTCTTTATATAGAAGCCGCCTCTCATCCTGCGATAAACTCTTTATTCTACGACCGGGAGATAACCTGGCCTTCCATAGAATTTCATCGGCCATCCAGTTTCCAACGCCAGGAAAGATTTCCTGCATCAATAGAAATGGTTTTAATCGCGTCCCCTTCCGGCGATTCAGCAGAGGTTCCAGATAAGCCAAGTTGAATCCTTTATCTAAAACCTGAAGTGGTAATTGAGCCCACCAATCGGGTGCCTCCTTATTGACCTCGAAGCGCACGCGCCCGAATTGCCTTGGATCATTGAACACCAATCTCCCCTCTTCCAGTTGAAGTACCAGGTGGGCATAACGATCGTCGAATTCAGGATCTGTTGAAAATTGGAGTTCGCCGGTCATTCCGAGGTGAATTCCCAACCACCCGTCGTTATTTGATCGAAAGAGCATTTGCTTCCCATGCGTTTCGGATGTGACGAGCCGGGAACCAGAAAGTAATTTAACAATATCTACGACAGAGGTTCCGCGAAACAAACGCGTCCATGGATGGGTTACAACGCTGACAATGCGTTTCCCAAAGCCAGGATTCCATTGCTTTCTGAAATAATCAACCTCGGCCAGTTCAGGCATAACTTAACTCTCCTCGACGACCAATCCAGATGCTTCGTCATAGAGATCTTTATTACTCGCATTGAATTCGAGCTTCAGGTGGCACTCCAAGTTGAAGAGATCCAGTAGCTTAAATCCGGATAATGAATACACACCGTCCTCAAGCTCACGCGTGGAGAAGGCAAACAGAAGGTGATACCCATCTTGGGTAACTTTAAAGTCATCAGAGGGTGAGATATAAAAGGTACGTTGGCTGCTTTTTCCCGTCTTGGCCGAGTAGGTTTTAATTTCGATGTAGAAATGATCACCCCCACTAGTTGCATAGAGATCGGGATAGCCAGCGGTCTTTTTTCTGCCAGATGGCGGAGTTGGCCTCCCGGACTTCAATCCGGCTTCTTCTAGCGCAGCCAGCACATAAAGTTCTACAACGTTTCCGACCTCATTAATCCTATCCGCACGAATAGGATTCTTTGCCACTTCAGCCACAACCGCCTCGGCAACCTTTTTGAATAACGGAGCCGATGCTTCATCCCAGTCATAAACCTCATGACCTGTGATCATAGATATCAATTGAGGCAGCGCTATTCCCCGGCCTTGCCTAGCACCCCATTCCTCGATCGTTTCAGAAAGAACAATACTGGGGGGAAATCCGAGCAAAAGGATAGATCCTCGCGTTAACATTTTTCCCAACATGCCGAATCCTAGAAAGAATCGAAGGTGAATCGCAATAGTAGGGTTAGTCCTACTTCTTCCGTTTTTAGCATTGCCATTGGCAGGAGCGGATTGGCTTACTAATTCTCACAATTGGTATCCCTGTTAACTCAACAACCACCTCCTATTTATGTCTAGAACATGCACCTTATTCACCGGCCAATGGGCAGATTTACCCTTGGAAGAACTAGCGCCTAAAGCAAAAGCCATGGGTTACGATGGCCTTGAACTCGCCTGTTGGGGAGACCATTTCGACGTCCAACAAGCCAATAAAAGCAAAAAGTATCTCAAAGACAAATGGGAGCTGCTTGAAGACAATGGCCTAACTTGCTACGCGATTTCGAATCATCTGTCGGGTCAGGCAATATGCGATCTCATCGACGAACGCCACAAAGCGATTCTATCCGATCAAATTTGGGGAGACGGAAAACCCGAAGGTGTTCGCAAACGGGCTGCTCGAGACATGATCGCTGCAGGCAAGGCTTGTCGCAAATTTATGGACCTTAAACCCGGCCGAAAAAAGAAAGATGATTTCCCAGCTGTGGTGAATGGTTTCACAGGATCAAGTATCTGGCACTTGCTCTATGCTTTTCCTCCTACGACTCAAGCAATGTACGAAAAAGGGTATCAGGATTTTGCAAAACGGTTCATTCCCATCTTGGATGCTTTTGATGCAGTAAACGTAAACTTTGCTCTCGAAGTTCACCCAACAGAAATTGCATTCGACATCGCCTCAGCTAGCCGCGCGATTGATGCGGTTAAAGGACACAAACGATTTGGCTTCAATTACGACCCATCCCACCTTGGCTACCAGGGCGTAGATTACGTAAAATTTATCCACGATTTTTCCAGCCGCATTTACCATGTCCACATGAAGGACGTGTGGTGGGGACACGGTGATGGTTCAGTGGGCGTTTTCGGTGGACACACTGATTTTACGGATCCACGACGTTACTGGGATTTCCGATCACTGGGTCATGGTGATATTGATTTTGAAGAAATTATCGTTGCCCTGAATGACATTGGGTATGCGGGTCCACTATCCGTGGAATGGGAAGATGGTCGGATGGATCGTTTTCATGGCGCGGAAGAAGCAGCGGAATTCGTAAAAGCCGTGGATTTTAAACCCAACGAAATGGCCTTTGATGCCGCCTTCGATAAGTCCAATCAATAAATCAACTAATTTAGAACTCTAAACTACCTATGAGCACAAAAGTAGGAATTATCGGAGCCGGAGGAATGGCTCAATACCACATCGCAGGATTTCGCCAAGCAGGCGCGGAAATACTGGCCATCGCAGACATGTATGAACCAGCCGCTCAGGAAGCTGCTGAGAAATACAACATTCCAACCGCTTTAGGCAGCGTGGAAGCCATTTTGGCGATGGAAGAGTTGGACGCGATTTCCGTTATTGTCCCAAACAAATTTCATGCACCTTTGGTCATTCAAGTGTTGGAGTCAGGGAAACATGCCTTCTGTGAAAAACCTCCAGCTATCAATGCAGCTCAGGTTGCCAACATGAAAGTTGCCGCTGAGAAAGCCGGTAAACACGTGATGTTCAACTTCAACAATCGTGCACGCCCAGAGTCGTACGCGATGAAGCAATACATTGCCGATGGGACCGTTGGAAAAATCAACTCGGCGCAAGCCAAGTGGATTCGCAGAACGGGGATCCCAGGTTTTGGAGGTTGGTTTACTACAAAGGCAGTAGCGGGCGGAGGACCCTTGATCGACCTGCTACATATGGTCGATCTGGCGATGTTCCTCATGGAGTACCCAGAACCAGCCTACGTACTGGGAGGAACATTCAACGACTTTATAACCGACAAAAACTTCAAAGGTCCTTGGGGAATCCCTGACAAGGTAGACGGCACCACCGATGTAGAGAGTGCCGCTCACGGTTTTATCACATTCAAGTCCGGTCAGGTTTTGAGCATGCAAGTCTCCTGGGCTGAAATGGTGAAGCGAGAAGAAGTGTCCGTCGTATTTCAAGGAACGGGTGCCGGAGGAAAGATAGAACGCCTTTTCGGTATGGATGGGCTGGACGAAACCTGCATCGACAGTTGCGAACTCTACGTTCAAGAAGGCGGCAATTCAGTGAATCGCGAAGTGATTGTCGAAGCTTGCGAGGACATGGGGCGTGCACGCTCAGCAGCCAATTTCATAGCTACGATTGAAGGGACCGAGGAGCCTCTGAATACACCGGATCAGGCGCTCTCTTTGATGAAAGTAATCGATGCCCTTTATGAATCAGCAAGCACGGGTAAACCTGTAGCGTGTTAATCTCTCAAAACCATAATTTGTAATGAATAGAAAACTAAGAATGGGTATGGTCGGCGGTGGCCGTGGAGCGTTTATTGGAGCCGTTCATCGCATGGCCGCAAATCTTGATGGAAAAATCGAACTGGTAGCTGGCTGTTTTTCTTCTAAGGCCAAAACTTCCAAATTGTCCGGAAAGGATCTCTTTCTCGATCCATCCCGCGTCTATACTTCTTACGAGGATATGGCGAAAAAGGAAGCAGCGCTTCCGGCCGACCAACGGATCGATTTCGTGAGTATTGTGGTGCGCAACAATTTGCACGTCCCGGTCGCAAAAGCGTTCCTCAATGCAGGTATCAATGTCATTTGCGACAAACCTCTAGGTTTCGACCTTAAGGAGGCGAAAGGATTGAAGAAGGTAGTTGAAAAGTCGGGGAAGGTTTTTGCCCTAACACACAATTACACGGGTTATCCGATGGTGAAGGAAGCGCGAGAGTATGTGAAAAAGGGGAAACTCGGTCGCATTCTCAAAGTAGTTTCAGAATACCCCCAGGGTTATGCCGTCGGTGACGTTGACCGCAAAGGCCCGACCAAGATAAATTCATGGAGAACCGATCCAGCGGTAGCTGGCGTTTCCAATTGCATGGGAGATATCGGAACCCACGCGCAGAATCTGGTCCACTACATCACCGGTCTCGAGATTGATGAGCTCTGTGCTGAATTAACCGCGTTTATTCCAGGCCGAGAATTGGATGACGATGGCAATGTCCTCATCCGTTATAAAAGCGGAGCGAAAGGAATTCTTTATGCTTCACAAATTTCCAACGGTGATGAAAACGCTCTATCCATTAGAGTCTACGGAACAAAAGCCTCACTCGAATGGCATCAGGAAGATCCGAACGAATTGATTATTAAGTACGCGAACAAACCACGTCAGATACTTCGTCGCGGCAATGATTACCTTGGCAAAGCAGCCCAGAACAATTCACGGACACCTTTTGCACACCCGGAAGGATTTATAGAAGCATTTGCCAACGTTTACCTGGCAGCAGCTGATGCCATTTCAGATGAAGTAAGTGGCAAAAGACTGAAGAAGAGTTACGACTTCCCGAATATCGACGACGGTATTTACGGCATGGCGTTTATTGAGTCGGTCGTGAAGTCCAGTAATTCCAAAACCAAGTGGACAAAGTTTCCTAAGCTTTAACTCTTGCGATTTACAATTTACCAACCCCTGTCGGTAAGCCGGCAGGGTTTTTTGTTACAAAGGGCGGAATCCTATTCACCAATCAACGGAACTTTACCGTCCTTAAATTGAACAATTACCTTATCGCCCGATTGTATCGATTTCTTTGAAACAACCGCCCTGCCCATATCATCTCGAACAATCGCAAATCCTCGATTCAAAATCGAAACTGGACTCAGTGATCGAAGAAGAGACTCTGCCTGCAAATAGCGACTTCTGCTTTTGAGGACGCCCGTATCGACTTGAGTATCTGCACGCCGACTCAGGCCTTTGATTTGAATGCGGTACCCCTCAATTTTTGATTTAGGATCCAGGCTCTTTACTTTGTGAACCATTTCCTTGAGCTGGTTCTGACTCTTAAGGAGCTCAGATGCCAGGACACCTCTCATTCGATTGGTAAGGTCGTCCAGCCTTAGTTGTCCTTGCTCAATCCGGCTATCGGGAGCAAGCAATTCCAAGTGCCGGCGATTCGCCTCAAGTGCTTCTTTTCTTGAACTCAATCCTTCCTGAATCCAATAGCTCAGATTGTCCGCAGCAGAGTCAAAACGATCAATAAGCTGCAGGTAATCCGTACTAATGATTTCTGCTGCTGCTGAAGGTGTCTCCGAGCGGTGATCGGCAACAAAATCAGATAAAGTAAAATCAATTTCATGTCCAACCGCTGAAATAATCGGAATGGCCGACCGATGAATTGCTCGTACCACCGTTTCCTCGTTAAACGCCCATAGGTCCTCAAGACTTCCACCTCCTCGACCTACAACCAAGAGCTCAAGACCCGACAGTTTTTGCGCGGAATCTATCATGGAGGCGATCTCAGATGCAGAGCCTTCACCCTGCACTTTGACTGGTAGTACAATGACATGCCCAACCCATTCACGGCGTTTTAGAATACGAATAAAATCCTGCACAGCCGCCCCTGTTGGGGATGTGATAATTCCTACTGCTCGTGGAAAACTAGGGATCTTCTTCTTGGATTCCTCATCAAATAGTCCCTCTTCCTGCAAACGAGCTTTTAGTTTTTCGAACTCCTGCTGTAAGCGTCCCAGCCCATCCATGACGACCAAACGGACGATCAACTGGTAATTCCCCCGGGGCTCATAAACACTAACTTGCCCGAACACGATCACCTGCATGCCATCTTCAAGGTCGACACTTTGCTTATAAGCATCGTTTCGAAACATGACAGAAGTTACCTGACTACCCTCGTCCTTGAGGGAAAAATAAACATGCCCGCTTGACTGACGACGCAGGTTGGATACCTCACCACGAATCCAGGCACCCCCGATCTCCGTCTCGAGCAGGTACTTTACTTTCTTAGTGAATTCCGAGACCGACGCGATCTCATCCGCTGGCGGTATCAGCAGGTCTTGGTTCTGGTTGCGCATAACGTTTTCTGAAATATGAAACGGCAAAAAAAGCAATCACGAGTATGCCAATACCCAACAGTGCCTTGCCCATGTTGCCTGAAAAGAATGATTCTCCGAAAATGATGACACCAATCACAATGGGCGCTTGGACGACCATGGAAACCCAAAGGTATGGCCAGAACGGAACATAGGACAATCCAAGCAAATAATTTTGCGCAAACAAAGGTGCTCCGGAGATGCGAATAACAAACACCCATTTGATAGCGTTCTTTTGACTAACTTTGGGTAGGTCGTAATTCCAACGGTGCGCAATTTTTTGAATACAATTGTGTAGAACTCGCGTGCTGATCCAGTGCGCAAGAATCAGGTTCACAGCTAAAGCTGAGAGTGAGAATGGAATAGCCCAGGCTACGCCAAAACGAATTCCGGCAATTATAAATAGCGGTGAGATGGGGAATCCGATGAGAGGTAATAGGGCCACCATCAAAAAGAAATAAGCAGCCGGCCACGTTTGAATTTCCTCAATCCAAAAGTTAATCCAGGATTTGAGATCATCTATCCCAATATCTGTAAATGTAAGCAGGCCGAATAGACACAACGCTCCCAGGAGCAACACACCTGTTAACGCTAATAATTTATGCTTTTTGAGACAACCTCCCATAGGAAGAAGCGAGACTCAGAGACCCACCGAAAGAATGCAAGTCAGCGATTGTTCGTTCTTAAGAATAATACCGTACCGGTTAAACTCCATGACACTGAAGCGCGAATATATTGAGCCACAATGGGAATGAGCCGATCTCACTAATGATGCTTTTTGTGACCAACGGAAGAAAACTTAATCTTTCTCAGCCCAAAGAATGTCATCTTCAACAAAATCCAACCGTGGCTAAATCGTGAAATGTTGGTATCTCCATAAGGTCGATCCTTGTACCGTACCAGAATGTCCCGAATTTTTAGGTCCAACATAGCACTTCCAAATAGGAGGTTAAAATCGCCAAACGGATCAAAATCTCCAAGGACACGAATGCGTTTCAAGAGTCTGATGTAATCAGTGCGAAGCATCATTTTGGTTCCACACAGACTATCCTTAAAATCTTGGCCCAGGACAAAGCTCAACGCGACAGCAAAGAATTTATTACCCAATAGATTCAAGAATCTCATGGCTTCCGACTCCATCGGATAGACGAGCCGACAGCCGTTGGCAAATTCTGCCCTGCCCTCAGCAATCGCTTCATAAAATTTAGGTAGGTCTTCCGGAGGCGCGGTTAAATCAGCATCCTGAATCACCAGTACATCACCTTCTGCTGCGGTGAAACCAGCGAACACCGCATCCCACTTCCCTATTCCAGGTTGCTGCAAAATTTTTATTTTGTGCGGGCCTTTATACGCTTCGGTTTCGCGTTGTATCACATCCCAGGTATCGTCGGTACTATTGCCTTCGACAAAAATTATTTCCGTCTGTTTACCAAGCACCGGGACACGTTCAAGAGCCGCTCGAACATTCCCCGACTCATTCCGGGCAGGAACTACTACCGAACAGGAAATGTCACCTTCTAACCTGGGTTTAACGGCAGGACGGGCGACAATCATATTGGACATTCCGAAGAGCCGGAAGAAAGGAAGCCGAACAAAAAATCGATTGAAGAACCCACTCAATAAAGGGATACGGAACGGAAATAGTTGCTCCGTCGTCTTCGTAAGCACCTCAAATCCATTGAGCTCAAGTATGTTGCAGAGGTCGGTTTTGCTAAGCCAATTACTCCCGGGCTGTTTCATCACAAGTCCAAACGGCTTAGCCAAAGCGAACAATGGCTTGTAAACATGGTTGAGTGACAATACATACAAGCGGGTGCGCGGATGACACGACTTACGAAGATTCGAAATACTGGCATGGATGTCTTGTAAATAACCCGATAGATAATCCAAAATAACAGCATCAAACTCTTCGTCGATTTGGTCGGTATGGATGTCTCCTTCGCGAAACTCCAGGTTTGGGAGGTCGCGTTCGTTTTTGGCTCGCTCTATCATCTTTGGACTCAAATCCACGCCAAGCCCTCGAGAAGGTTTGAGAGACTCAAGAAGCTCGCCAGGTCCACAACCCCATTCCAATACACTAGAGTCTTCAGGAATATGGTACCTCAGAATACCTTGAATCTGGGAATGAAATGAACGCTGCGCGTTGCGAGGGCCGGAATCGTTTTCGGCGACCCAGTCAAAGTGTTCTTTGAAACTCATTAGTTAAGGATAGGTAGGATAAGCAAAACAGTGTGAGGTCTCTCTAATTGCCTTCAAGTAAAGATGACGAATAGAAACTCGGGTGTGGTTAGGAAACTTTAGAAATTCATTTTCTTAAAAATGGATTCAGGAGATGCAAAGAGTAGGCCTTTCTTGAGATGCCGAGTCATCGGCGTATCAACCATTCCTGGTTTAATATTAACAACATGGACTCCGGAGGCCGCTAATCGCCCCCTCAAACCATCAGTGAATGCAGAGGCCCCAGCCTTGGCTGAGCCATACACATAATTACTTTTTCTGCCGCGATCAGCGGCGACAGAAGTGATCGAGGCTATGGTGCCACTTTTACGTGTTTCAAAATACTGAGCCAAAACGGTTAACAATGAAGCATAGCTAAGGAAGTTGGTATGGATTGATGCTTGAATCGCAGGAAAGTCATCCTGAGTAGCTGCCTGATCTGGGAGAACGCCGTGAGCAATAATGGCGACATCAATGGGTTCCGTCTCAGAAACAGTAGTATCAAGCTTGCTGGCGTGAAGGTCGCACTGATCCAAGTCGATTTCAAATTCCCAGATCCCAGTTGCACCCAAAACCTCCAGGGTTTTCCCAATGCTACTCAAATGTTCTTTGTTCCTTCCCCAAAATACCAGACGATGACCTTCAGCCGCGTATAGTTTTGCAGTTTCTTCAGCAATAGCGGAGGTAGCTCCGATAATAAGTATTGTTTTCATGAGTGGGATCAGGCTTCGCCAGTAACTCGTCTCCAAAAGGAAGATGAAAATCTTGGATCCACATACTGGGGAAATGCTTCCCATTGAGGATATGATTTTTTGAAAAACGCGGCACTCATCCGCGCATCTTTGGCGGGGTAAAGTAACCCACCAGCAGCGTCGACAACAGCATCCAACTCCTCAAAGAGTTTGAGGGTTGATGCCCCACGGTTAGGAAAATCTAAAGCCAACGTTAGCCCAGGCTTAGGGAAGGACATCAGTCCCGGTGATTTCTTTGAACCAAATGTTTTAATAACAGCAAGGAAGGAGCCTTGCTTTGATTTGGTTATCATTCGAAGAATTTCCTCCATGGTCTCTTGCCCTCCTTCAAAGGGAATCACGAATTGGTACTGAAAGAATCCACGCTTCCCATAAATTCGATTCCAAGCGTTAACGGCATCGAGCGGATAAAAGAAAGGGTCATAATGAACGCGAGCATTGGCACGTTTCGTCCGTTGTTTACCGTAGTATACCGAATTGAATGCTTTGATGCTGAGAGAATTCAGCATTATATTAGGACAATCAAAAGGAGCTTTTACTTTAGGATCACCATGTAGTTTTCGGGAAAGCACACTCGCTGGAGCATGGTTCCCTCGCATAAAAATACCACGGCCCATGTCCTTTCCTTGAGCAACACAATCGATCCAGGATACCGTATACTCCCATCCGCTATCGGACTCCTTAGAGAGCTCCAGGAATTCTTCAATTCCTTCAAACTTGATCGATTGCATATCAATCCAAGTGTTATCGATTTTTTTCAACCGAATCTCGGCCCACGTTATTAATCCGGTGAGACCCAAGCCACCGATGGTCGCTTTAAAAAATTCTGTATTTGTTCGTGAGGTACACGCATGCGAGTACCATCGGATCGCAATAACTCGAAAGCTTTCACATGACACCCAAACGTTCCGGCAACATGATGGTTCTTACCATGAATGTCGTTGGCGATAGCGCCCCCAAGGGTGATGAATTTCGTCCCGGGCGTGGTTGGCAGAAACCAACCTTTTGGAACAGATAGTTTGAGTATTTCATCGAGGGTGACGCCAGCCTCGCAGCAAAGGATTCCAGTTTCCTGATTGAACCGGATAAAGCGGTTCATACCCGAGGTTTCAACCAGAGCCTGTCCATCGTTTAAGCAGGAATCACCATAGCTTCGCCCCAGACCATAAGGTAAGATGGTTTTACCCTCTGTTTCAGGAACAGTGGTATCCAGCCAGCGCATAGCACTGACATCTTGCTCAGCTTTGGGGTAGCGACCCCAGCTTTGGAAACGGTTCATAATTCAAGGATGAGAAACAAAACCTAGCGCCAACCCCGAAAAGGTTAAGTAGATACTCAAGGAAAAACTATATCTTGACGTTTTTTAAATTGGAGAGGCGAGAAAGGCTATTACTCCCATTAAAAGAAGAGTTCCGTAACTAAACGCATCCTTCATTGCGAAAGAGATAGGATCCTCATCCATAGCACCCCGATGAGTGACCAACCACAGCCGTGTCACCCAACAAAGCATGATAGGACAAATAAGTAGAATCCACTTAGGATGATTATAAAGATCCGCTACAGTTTCTCCACTTACATAGAGAGCTAGGACCAAAATCGACAAATACCCACTGCTTGAACCCAGCATAACCATAAGGTTAAGATCGATTGTCAAATAACCCCTTCCAACCACCTTACTGCGATTCTCTTCCTTGATATTATAGAGTTCAGAAAAACGTTTGGCCAAAGCGAGGCTGAGGAAAAAGAACATCGAAAATGCCAATAACCAATCTGATATCTCTACCTCCACTACAGAAGCACCTAGAACCAAGCGAATGGTATAAAGACCCGCCAGAAACACAATATCAACTCCAGCGACCTGCTTAACCCAAAATGAATACAAACAGGTTGAGATGAAATAGACGGCTAATACTGGCATACCAAACTGGTAATTGGCAAAGACCATGATCAGGAAACTGAATGCCAATAAAAAGGGCGATCCAATCAGCCCATAATAAAGGGGGAGAGCGCCAGAAGCAAATGGGCGATTGCGCTTGGTTTTATGTAAGCGATCGGACTTTAAGTCGGTCAGGTCGTTAATTAGATAGACCGCCGAAGCGCAAAACGAGAATGAGACAAAAGCTAACAGGGCTGCAAACCAGGCGTCAGGCCTGTGCCAAACGTGAGCGGTTAGCAAAGGTACAAAGATCAGTAAATTTTTCATCCACTGGTGAGGTCGAATCGCTTTGAGGAAAGCAACAGCAACTCTGGGACGATCTTCCATGATCACTAAACGATTCTCTTTGGGGACAAGTTTTTCTAATCGTCGATTAGGATGAACCATAATGGCCGAATGAGACTTCTCCCAAATAGGCAAATCCGATGAATCGTTCCCTACGTAATCAAACTCACCTTCTCCAAATCGTTCGACAAGATAGTCCGATTTATTACGACCACGCAGGTTTAATCCTGCCCTGCTTCCAATAGCCTCTTTGAAAATGCCAAACTCCTCCGCAACGGCCGACACCAGCGTCTGGTCACTAGCCGAAACAAGGTAAATCTCCCTTTCCTTCAATACTTGTTCAGCCAGCCAATTGAGAAAATGTGGATTCTCGGGTAGTGAATCCACGTCGAAATCCGCATACTTAGCCAATTGGTTTTTGAGATGAGCTTTCCCCTTCATCAGCCAAACAGGGACCAAAAATACAATAAATGAATTTTGTTTGAGACCTTGAATAAAACTTTCCCACAAACAATCGGTAGCGAGTAAAGTCCCATCCAGATCTACACAGAGCGGCAAAGAAGAATTCATGAAATGGAGCCACCTTTCTTGAGAAGGTTAATCTGGATTGCAAGTATCCAAACTTGAATATCTTCACCTCGTGCCTAACCCGGATCGATCAGGTATCCATTCCTGTATTAAGAAGGTAAATTTGTTGGGTACAAACTGTTGGATTTGAGTATCGAGACCTGTTTGCCTAAGCAGCTTCCATAATTCTATCAATGTTACTGAAGACTATTCTATCTCCACGGATATTTCTAGGGCTCCTAATGGTGTGCTTGGGGCTTGTCTATGCCTTGAATAGTGGAGGCGAGACCATGTCCGATGATGATCATCAAATTAACCATGCTCGCAGCTTTTCATCTCTTGGCAGCACATTTACGGTAGACTGCTTTGGACTCTTTCGACCGGTCAAAACCCTTATTTTCTACTCATGGCTCAGCGTGTTTCCGGACAATTATCAAGCCTGGCGACTGTCTGCAATTGTCGGATTAATCCCATTGCCCTATCTATTTTTTGGTTTGTTTTTCAAAAAACAAGCCTGGCTCCAATTATTGGCTACCGGGTTCTGGGCTAGCGCGCCTGCAGCAACCACCGTGGTATGTTGGATGAGTAGCCCGAACATTATTTTTGGTGGCTATGGATTTTCCCTCTATTTTCTGCTTTATGAAAAGGCGCAAAAGACGCAGCTTTCAGGAAGAATCGAAAAGGCCTACGTGTGGTTATTTGGCGCACTTCTGATGCTCGCCTTTTCGTGTTTTCATACGAGGCAGGCATGGCAGCGCCTTGCTTATTGTTGTTTAAAGACTATGTGAAGGACTTTGACAGACTGAAGGACAAGCGCACCTGGATGTTTTTCTTTTTATCTCTGGTTACGCTAAGTTTGTATTTCCTTCTGAGAAGGGTCCATGGGGGCGCCACAAATTTTACCATGCTGCCAACCATTCCTACCGACTCCGACTTCTGGGTTAGCCTGAGTTCTGGTTGGTTCTACCTCATCCATGCGCTCCGGTGGATTTGGCCATTCGGTCAACAGGGGATCCTGATCGTATTCGACCCGGATAACCACCGCACCCTAGTAATTGTAGTCGCCGGGGTCATAGTGGCCTTCGGCATTTTTCTATTTTGGATTAGGTCCCGAAAGCCTCTGTTATTTCTGAGTCTGGGATGGTATGCTTTAGCTCTCTTTCCTATGGCTAACGTCGTGCCTCTGAGAAATGGGCCCATTTGCGATTACTATCTATTCCTTCCCAGTATAGGACTGGCATTGTTTATTAGCTGGTTAGTACAAAGTGCGCTAACATCAAAAACTAAAAACTGGGCAATTGGAATATCCAGCGTTTGGTTAGTAGCCTTTTTAGTAACTCGATCACTCGGCTTCAATACTTTGGGACATCCAGTCAATAACTGACGATTCCTCAATCTCCCAGCTTTTCGCTCGTTCAATTTCGCCAGGGTCAGCAAACCATAAATATATTAAAAACACCAAAAATAGGGATGCGACCAGAATGACAGCACCCGATAACCAGAAAAGTCCCTGGTACTTGGCTCTGTCTTGATTTTGGTGAATTGGCATGCTCCGGTTTTGACTAATATATCAGCTACAGAAAAGAAAACCCGTAAGTTGAGAAACCCGGACTTTTTTATTTGATACTCATCAATACACCAACCAACTTAATCCCCCTTTTATAACGTCCTTACTTAGACCATTGGAAATTGATACAAACATTGAGCCTTATCAACCATTTGATACCGTGTGCGTGCTCGCACCAGGCCTATTGGGAGCATCCGTCGCTATGGCATGCAAAAAAACCCGAATCGCTAAAAGGATTCATGTTTGGTCACGTAGGGCAAGTAGCCGGGCAAGACTATCGGATCAACCTTGGTGCGATGAAGTATTTCCCGAGCCTCAAGAAGCAGCTGCTTCCGCAGACCTGGTCGTAATATGCTCCCCGGTCGATTTTATAGTTCAGCTGTATAAGGAGATTAAACCGGCCCTCAAGCCCCATGCTTTGGTTACTGATGTTGGGAGCACTAAAAGCGTGATCTGTCGCCAAGCAAATTCTGGAGGAGCGGATCAGGAGCACTTCATTGGGGCACATCCAATGGCTGGCTCAGAGAAAACGGGGATGGACTTTGCGGATGAAGACCTATTTTTGAACAATCCTTGCATTGTTACTCCACTTGAGAATTCGGACGATTCCGCTATCCATAGAGTTGTCCAATTTTGGAAATCACTGGGAGCGGTCACCTTTGTAAGGACGCCGGAAGATCACGATGAAATCGTAGCCCACATCAGCCATTTGCCCCATCTTATCGCTTCGAGTCTTTGCCAATTCCTGGATAAGAAACCTGGCCATTGGGAACAACTAAGCAGTTCGGGGTTGCGCGACACCACCCGTGTTGCAGCAGGTGACCCGACCATGTGGAAAGCAATTATCGAAACGAATCAGGAGGAAATCAAACGAGCCCTCTCGCAATACCAAGATGAGTTACAACGTATTCATTCAGCTCTTACGAACGGGAATATGCTGGAGATCATATCCATACTCGAAAAAGGGAAGCAATTCAGAGATCGCCTCTCTTAAGGGAGGGAATTAAATGAGCGACCTGTATCCTGATCCACTTGCGGTTAAACCATTTTCTCGACCAGTCTCGGGCGTTGTGGAAGTACCAGGCTCCAAGAGCATAACCAATCGGATGCTGATTCTGGCATGCATGGCATCCCATAGCGTGGAATTGACCGGAGCTCTGCTTAGTGACGATTCTCATTACATGGTCGATTGTTTACAGAGATTGGGATTCCAGATAAAAATTGAGCCTGAAAAGAAAAATATCCATGTTTCTGGCACAGGAGGAGATATTCCCTCAGATGAGGCGTCTCTGTTCGTAGGAGTAGCTGGAACTGCGGCAAGATTTTTAACGGCTTTTTGTGCGACTAGAAAAAGTGGACGATTTGAAATCGACGGCACGCCACAGATGCGTAAGCGCCCGATGAAAGGGTTATTGGATGCGTTGGAACAACAAGGCACTCACATCGTCGACTCTAAGGAAGGGTTTTTACCAGCAACCCTATCACCGAATGGATTAAAGGGAGGGCGAATCCAACTGGAGACTTCTGCCAGCACTCAAATACTTTCCGCGCTTCTTATGGTAGCCCCCATGGCTGAGGAAGACCTACAAATTGAGGTTTCAGGAGGAGCTGAGAAAAAGCCTTTTGTTCGCCTAACTCAGGAGTTGATGTATCGGTTTGGACAACCGAAACAAACGATCGAATCTCTCGGAAATGGGAAGGCACTCCTTCGTGTAAAGGCCGGCATTCCTTACTCCATACCCGATACCGTAGCCATAGAACCCGATGCGTCGGCCGCATCCTATTTTTTTTCATTGCCTTTAGTCGTTGGTGGTACTGTGACAGTGAAGGGACTACATTCTAATTCTCTTCAGGGCGATTATGCTTACACCGATGTACTTCGGGAGATAGGTATGAAGGTAGAAGAAACGGAGGTCGGCACAACGGCATCCATTCAGTTGAAGGAACTACTTGGTGCTGGAATTAAAAGAGACTTTTGGCCCATCTCAGATACCTTTCTCACCCTGGCTGCAATTTCACCCGTCCTGAAAGGAATCACCCGTATCGAAGGAATTGCTCATACTCGTCATCAGGAAAGCGATAGAATCGCCGCTATGGCCAATGAGCTTATTAAATTGGGACAGTGGATCGAGGAAGGTGAAGATTATATCGAAATACATACTGGTCTGATGACTCCATCAGAAGTGATGACCTATGATGACCACCGGGTAGCCATGAGCTTCGGCATATTAGGTTGCTTCAATCTTTACGCCGACGGGAGTCCCTGGCTTAAGATCAGCAATCCAGGGTGTTGCTCAAAAACCTTCCCAGAATTTTTTATCGAACTTGAGAAGTTACGATTGGCATGAAAGACGACAATTTCATCATAATTGCGGTGGACGGAGGTGCGGCCTCCGGAAAATCTTCCACATCAAAAATACTGAGTCAGCGCCTCAATCTACTGTACGTGAATACCGGTTCGCATTACCGTATGTTAACATGGGCGATACTGAAAGCGGGCGTCTCAGTGCTTGATCAAGATGCAATCGTTTCTCACTTAAAAACGATGGATATTGGGAGGCGCATTGAAGGCAAAGAAGCACAAATCACATTGGACAATAAAATACCCGATCAGGAAATTAGATCGGAACAAGTCAATGAGGCCGTTTCCATAATAGCGGCCATTCCAGATGTAAGGCAGTATTTGCTAACTTACCAAAGATCCTATGAACAGTTAGCCAGCGAATCAGGGTTTTCAGGGCTAATTATGGAAGGTCGAGATATTGGCTCTATCATTTTTCCACATGCGGATTTTCGGTTTTTTATGTCCGCAGAAGAAGGCGAGCGAAGCCGGAGAAGAAAATTGGAGGGACAAATCGATAGCATACAAAAGCGGGATCAGCTTGATTCAAAACGGGAAACCGCCCCATTAACCTTCACGGAAGGAGCTATTCTGGTAGATACAACCCATTTGAATCTCAATGAAGTTGCGAATAAAATGACTGAATTGATCCATTCCGGGAAAAATCTTTAAGCGAAGACGCTAAGAAAGCTGAGGTAAAAACACTAAAAGCCGGATGGGGACTGTAATACGCTTCTCTAGATAGAGCTTTTAGTTTTTAAAGAGACTTGCTTTACACCATATTAGTGAAATTGTTTGTTTCTTTCAGAAGAAATGGTGTGTACATTACTCTTCTAGCGAGTATTTAATCTGCAAATAACTAACGAATAATTATGAATAATAGAGCCTACTGGACAAAATACCTTAGCGTATTTTTTGGATTATTGGTGCCCTTTACGGCCACCTTTGCCCAACAAGAAAATGACGAGAACCTAGATACCTACAATCTAGCCGAATTGAACATTGATGAAATTCCTATCGAGGAAAACATCATGCCGACATCGCGTCCGTTTAACTCAGTCTATGGAACCAATCGAAGCATTCTCGATACGCCCCGGAATGTGACGATCATATCACGGGAGCAGTTGGACGCTATTACCATTAAGGATATACGCGATTTCTCCAAACTCACATCAAGTTCCTATACAAAAACAAACTTCGGCGCTCCAACTACGCCCAACTTACGCGGACAAGAAGCTGATTTATTCATCAACGGTATGCGTCGTGGCGGTTCGGTTAACGGAAACGGGATGCCGGTCAACTTCAACGCGGTTGAATCTGTCAACATCGTCAAGGGCCCAGCCGGTGTGGTTTATGGAACCACAAACTATTTGGGTGGCTACGCCGACTTGATTACCAAAAAGCCTTTCTTCGACGGTCCTCGCGGTGAAGTTCTATTCAGTATTGGCGATTATGACCAGTATACTTGGAACCTTGATTACGGAGCACCATTAGAAAATGGCAAGACCGCGTGGCGCATGTCCTACGAAGGAAAAGACTGGGGAGGATACTGGGAATTTTGGAAACAAAAAACACATGCCGTCTACTTTGCGTTGACCCACATGCCAAGCGATACCTATACGATTGAAGCAAACATTGAGTTTTTCTTCGCTAATTACACCGAGAACTGGGGTATCAATCGTGTGACTCAAGATCTTATAGACCACGGTCGATACGTCCCTAACCGTCAAACCGATGTGGGCTATGCTGCTTACGTTGCCAAGCTCGGCAATGGAGATAACATATACGGTGGAGGAGCACCCGGAGTTGATTTTGCAAGCCAGTTTGGTGGCGCAGGTTTCGCAACCATTATTCCAGTAGCATCCAATACGGTTCCTGTAAATCGTAGCTGGAAACTCGCTGCTCCCGGAGATGACTCACAAGCCACATCCATTTCTGGTGGAATTGACCAAAAATGGGAATTGGACAACGACATGGTTGTAATAAACAAGACATTCTTTAGTTACAAAGACAGAGACACATTCAGCTCGTACCATTACTCTGAATACCTGAAAGACAACATCTCTATAGAAAACCGCACGGAAGTGCGATGGAACGCTGATATGGGAGATACCGGCTCTGTTGGTTTCAACATGGGAGCCCGATTCCGCTATGATGACATCTGGGCTGCAAACCACTTTTTCAACGAGCCAGTTAATTTCTGGGACATGAATCGTGACCCTAATCTCCGTCGTGTTCCAGACCAAGCATACAGAAACGACGGCAATCCTTGGGTAGAGGGTAAAGATGCCAGAGGAGTACTGAGCAAATGGTATATTGGCGGTAGTGAAAGTAGCCCTACTGGCGGCGATACAGAAATGAAAACTGCCGGACCATTCGCTCAAGCGGACTTGCAGTTCACAGATACCTTTAGCTTGCTGGCGGGTTTCACCGTCGACTTTTTTGATGCTACTGAAGTTCACCCGACCTTGGGACAGCATGGATCCTTTGATTACGACGGTGACGGAACCCCTGCGCGGGGCTACAGGGTGTCGGATAGCACGGAGTTGATAAATTACAACATAAGCCCTGTTTTCAAGCTGGATGATAACTCAACTCTTTACGCGACCTACAATTTCAGTGAATCTTACACCGCTGACACAGGAGGTAGGGCAGATATTGGTGCGATCGTTGATCCGCAAGAGAGTGAGATGCTTGAATTGGGTGCCAAATTCTCATTCCTTGACGATAAGTTCTTCCTCGGAACCGCCGTTGTGGACCGTTCGTTCACAACACGAAATCAGGACGGATCAGTGGATGATGTCGAACTCTCTTTATTTGAAATCGAGTTTAACTACCAGCCTACCACCCAAATGTTCCTAACCATGGGATATAGTTACACAGATGCGAAAAGAACGATGGGCTTCTTCGCTAGTGGATATACGATTGACCGAGCATGGGCTGAAACCGGAGGTTTCTACGTATCCCCAACATTCCCAGGCGGACCAACCGATGCAAATGGAAATAAAGTGAAATTAGAAGCACCTGGAATTCCAGAACACCTCGTAAATGCGCTCTTGCAATACAAATTTGACAACGGATTCGGATTTACTGCTGGTCTGCTTGGATGGGGCGAAATGAACTCTGGATATGAAGGATTCGACGTCTTCGTATTTGATGTAACAGATCCAAATGGTGGGTACTCTATACAGGCCAACACCGCAAGAATACCCTTCCAGTATGAACTAGATGTGAGCGTCTTCTACGAAAAAGAAGACTGGATGTTCAAACTGGCTTTCTTCAACCTCACCGACGAAGAGAACTGGGACGCAAACAACTCCGGTTACGGAAACGGATCTATCGTTTCCAGAATGCCATTCCACGCGGAAGTTACTGTTCGCAAACGTTTCTAATATCTCTCTTTAACAATACTCAAAAGGGCGGTCCTCTCCAGGGCCGCCCTTTTTGTATATTAAAAAAATGGTGGGAAATTTAGTCTTCCGGAAATTCTGAACTGAGAACTTTTGATGCCTGGTCCTTTCTAAACTGAATAAGTGCATCCCTCACCGCCGGATCGTTCAATGCAAGGATAGCAGCAGCAGATAGACCTGCATTGGTAGAACCTGCTTTACCAATGCCCATAGTAGGGACTGGAATACCTCCAGGCATCTGAACCATCGACAACAGAGAATCAAGGCCTTGAAGATTCGATTCCATCGGGACCGCAAGCACAGGCAAAATAGTGAGTGACGCGACCACACCGGCAAGGTGAGCTGCTCCTCCAGCGGCTGCAATGAAAACCTGGACACCAGCTTCTTCACATTCTGAGATCCAGGCTTCCAATTCTTTGGGCGTGCGGTGAGCGCTTAAGACGCGTTTGTCGTAAGCAACTCCAAGATCATCAAGAATTGCTGCGGAGCGTTTAAAGACGGGCCAGTCAGAGATGCTGCCCATCACAATGCCAACTTTGGGAGAATTTGTGAGTGCCATAAGTTTTATAGTTAAAGTGAAGCAAAAGCTAGGTAAGCCTAGCCATCGTTTCCAAGTCTAAAAACCAGGAATCTGCGTTTCATGGGAATCCCAGTTGGCCACAATATCGTCTAGTACAACAGAAGCTACCCGATACAGGTTTTCCAAACTCGGAAGATAAGCCGGGAAACGATCTTCTTCGGATGCTTCAGAACTCAAGTTTTCAACAGCCGTTTTCGAAGGTGGTTGCATGCAAAAATTGCTGGCTGAACGAACGACCATGACACGATTAAACTCAAGTTTTCCCTGCTCTTCGAGAACCTTGAAGCCACGCAAAGCTCCCATTTCTTCCATGGTGCTCATAGTGAAGGTACCCTGCCCCTCCGTCCAAAGCTTCACCCATCGTTGAGCCCAGTCGTTAAAATATTTACCATGCCAAAAACGCTCACTGGCCAGGACGTCACCCAATAATACACTTGGAGCTTTCATTGCCGCCGGCGTTTCGGTGTACAAGGCCCTACTTTCTTGCATGCCTTCTGAATCTTGCAGCAATACGTCCTTGGTTAGATTATAGGCCCAGTTTTTCAGCTCATTGTTTAGTTCAAAAACTTCATCTTTAAGAAACACGCCATCCTCGCCTCGGGAAGGCATTTCGTACGGTTCATTGGCACCTAATGGGAAAAGCCCGGTTGGCCAATGGTCAGGAATCTCACGCGAATCGATTTCGAAAGCCAGATTCCCATCCACAGCAAATCGGGCCCAAGCAATACTGCCAATAGATGTCACATGAGGATCTGCGCCGGCTATACCAGCTATCAAAAAATAAGTATGCCTTAGGTCAAACCGATTGTCATAGCCCAGGACCATCAAGCTAATCGCAGGTTTGGTAGCACCGATTCCTAACAACAACGCCCCTACTCCATCGTTGTTTATATATAGCTTACCCATCGTACCAGGGACCTCATAGGACTCGGTAAAATTTAAGCGTTCCTTAAACAGGGTCTGCTCGCCAGGAATTCCGCCTGTAGGTTCAAACAAGCTGAGAATAATTATCTTAGGTGCTATCTTCTCGGACATAGGATGAAACTGGTATCTCCAATAAGACCAAGCAAGAGATAAGCCCGAGTAACGGGTTTATTAACTATATGTGCGTTCCTTTTCGTAGCATTGAAATGAGGCATAGGCATCTTTCTCAACCCAATCAATGAGCTAGCCTTACTACGGGCAAAAAAGCCCTCTCTTCCGAAAGGGCTTTGGAAATTTTTACGAATCAAACCAGTTATCCGTCTCCATCCTCGCCGATAGCTTCGACTGGACATCCTTCAAGGGCTTCCATACATTGATCAATCCCTTCCTGATCACCTGGTTGTTTATGAACATAGGAGTATCCTCCATCTTCATCCCTAGTAAAAAAGTCGGGAGCAGTTTCACGACAAAGATCGCAATCAATGCATTGTTCATCCACGTAAAACTTCCCGGTAGCATTTTCAGGCCATTTATCGTCTTTCTCTGCCATAATAGTAGAAACCCTTGCCAATCTTGAATTCCTGTCAAGTTCGATGTTTCGTACATGCCAGGCTAAAAACAATGAAAGGTTTGCACTTTCCCATTCGACCACAGAGGGTGAATTTACTGAGTAATAATCAGGAACCCTTTTACTCAAACGGACACTCTTTAATTACAAATCATGCTATCTGACCGGCCATATATGCGTGAGCCGCAGTACCAGCCTTCTCCGCTAAAGCCCCTTTACTGGTTGATAGGAATTATTGTAGGCGTATTTATTCTTCAACTGTTAATACCCAAATGGTTTGGCGGCGGTGCCTACAGGGCAATTGCAATCCTGTTTTCGCTGTCTGAAATGGGTGTGGGGAACGGCTATATATGGAGTTTCATCTCCTATAGTTTTCTCCACACAACACAGGGTTCGTTCTGGCTGCTGCATGTCCTGTTAAACTGCTTGATGATTTTCTGGATAGGACGAGTGATGCTGCCATTACTCGGACCACAGCGCTTCTTCACTCTCTATGGCCTGGCAGTATTTTTAGGAGGATTGGTCTGGTTTACTGTGAACTATTGGACGAAGACTCCTGGGTTATTAATTGGCGCATCTGCGGGGGTTATGGGGATATTCGTAGCATTCGCCATGCACATGCCCAACCAGCCAATGCGGGTCTTAATATTTCTGATAATTCCCGTCGATACCACTCCCTGGACATTATTGAAGGTGCTACTAATATTTGATTCTGTAGGCCTCCTGATTAACGAACTTGAACTGTTCGGTTCAATGATAATGCCCATCGCTCACTCCGCCCACCTGGGTGGCATGTTCGGCGGATGGGTATTTGTGAAGTTCATCCTCAACAAAGACTTCACGATAGGTACGCCGGACATCAAACCACCTCGCTGGTTTGTCAGTGACAAAACAAAGAAGGCAAAAATAGGAAAGTTCAAAATCAATTTCACCAACCGCAAAGAATTGCAAAAGGAGGTAGATCGCATTCTCGATAAAATTAACAAGGAGGGATTCGGAGCATTAAGCGAAGAAGAACGCTCAACTTTGGATAAGGCAAAAGAACTACTGAATCGATAGCCCAACCCGTGTGAAAGGATTGTAAACTTTGGAACTTCCACACGCTCGTTACTGTCCGAGATCTCCTGACAAATAAATTTGGATTCGAACCCGTAATAAACGATCCACCCCCCCGCTCCTCGAATGTTGAATCAACGAATCTTATGAGGCGACGCTCCTGTGGATACCGAATTTCAAGAGTGACAGACACACCCCAGAATCTTTATAGTTAATATAATGCTTAAACTCAGATCACGATTCACTCTCGCATTGCTTCTATTAGTCGGAGCTACCCCTTTTGTAAAAGCCCGGGATTTCGAATACACCCAGGTCATGAAAAAGGAGACCCAAACGGTTGTCTTCTTATTAGAAAATTTCCACTACGCCCAAAAGTTTATTAATCAATCCCAGGCTGAAAAGGTCCTCGAAGGGTTTATGGAGGACCTTGATTACAATCATGTCTTTTTCTTAAAGCAGGACCGGGAAGAAATGGTGAGTAAGTACGCAAGTCGGCTGGAACGAAGCCTAAGACGCGGAGATCTAGATGCGGCTTACGACATTTACCAAAGATACGAGGAACGGTTTCTAAGCCGTATCGATTGGGTTCTGGAACGACTCGCCGGTGAGTTCGACTTTGAAGGAGAAGCCGAATATGTTGTTGATCGTGAGGAATTCCCTTGGTTGGAATCTGTAGAAATAGCGGACGAGCTTTGGGAGAAGCGAATCAAGTATGAAATGCTCTTCGACATTCTAAACGACGAAGAAAAAACGGATGCAATTGAAACAATTAACAAACGCTACGAACGCCTGAAGAAAAACTTACTCGATCTGGAATCGAGCGACATTCAGGAGATTTTTCTGACAACGCTCACTCAGATGTTTGACCCACATTCTACTTTCTTATCATCCGACACACTCGAGGATTTCTCCATTTCTATGAGTTTATCTTTGGTCGGCATCGGAGCCATACTAGTCCAGGATGAAGGTTACTGCACTATCAGAGAATTGATTCCCGGAGGCCCGGCTGAACTTGATGGACGAATGCGAGCGGGTGACAAAATTGTACTCGTTGCTCAGGAAGGTGAAGAGCCCATTGATGTTATCGATATGGGGTTGAGAAAAATTGTGAAGATGATACGCGGAGAAAAGGCGACCACGGTATTCCTCACAGTCATCCCTTCGGACGCTGCTGATCCATCTTCACGAGAAATGATCGATATCGTTCGTGATGAAGTAAAAATCACCGCCAGTCGGGCGAGCGCCAATGTATTTCAATTACCAATAAATGAGGAAGAGGAGCTTCCAATAGGAGTTATTCAGTTACCTTCGTTTTACGGAGACCTCAGTATTGAGGATGGCGGTACCCCCACCAGCACCACAAAAGACGTGGCAGAGCTCATCGGGAAATTACAAGAGGAAGATATTCGCGGACTTATTCTCGATTTAAGAAACAATGGTGGAGGATTGTTAACCGAAGCGATCGATCTGACCGGACTTTTCATAAAGACCGGGCCGGTTGTACAGGTCCGTAACAGCAGAGGCTTTATCCGCCGTGATTGGGACCGAAACGAAGACATTACCTATGGTGGACCGCTTATTGTTCTTGTTTCAAGGTACAGTGCATCCGCCTCGGAAATTGTTGCAGGTGCGCTTCAGTATTATGACCGGGCTCTTATTGTGGGGGATAAATCCACGCACGGAAAAGGCACTGTGCAAGCTGTTTTTGAAATAGATAAACTTGCGTCGCCTTCATTCTTTAACGACAAACCAACAGGTGCGGCCAAATTGACGATTCAGAAGTTTTACCTCCCCAATGGAAAGTCCACACAGAATAAAGGGGTCATCTCCGATATCGCTCTGCCTTCAATCAATGAATTCCTGGAAATTGGAGAAGCTGATCTCGACCACTCCATGTTATGGGACGAAATCAAACCGGTCAATTGGAGCCAGAAGTCAGGTGATCTAAAGTTTGATCCGATTGACGAGCTATTGAAAAACCAACTCACCAGTCTGAGTGAAACACGGCAGAATGAATTGGAAGAATTTGCATTTCTTAAAGAGAGCATTGAATTCTTCAAAGAAAAGCAGGAGCTGAAGGCGTACTCCCTCAACCTCGTCAAACGCAAAGAGCAAAAAGAATTAGATAAAGAATTCCGCGACTTGCTCGAAACCAGGCAAACCGAACTGGAGAAGCTCAACTTTATTAGCACAGAAATAACTTTAACCGAAGTTGAAGATGCGAAAAAGACAGAGGAATCTAAGGAAAGCGCAGACGAGGACAATCCGCAGAGTACCTTCTCATCTCCTATTGGCATCTCTGAGTCGGAGAAAGAATTCCAAACAGAATTAGGTGAAATCAAGGACACCTTATCCGGACCAGAAATTGCTCAAAACGTAGAAACTGAGACTCCTGCTGATGAGAGTTCAGAAGACAGCGAGGAGGACTCTGAAGAGGATGGCCCCCATCTCGACATTCACCTTCGTGAAACACTACGCATCTTATCTGATTGGATTTATGCGCAAGACCCAGAGATGAAGGATACGGCGGCAAATCAAAGTGTCGCTGACGTAAAATCTAAGAGCTGAATTCTACTTGAGGCCGATTAAAAAACGGTCACGTCTATCCAGGTCCTTAACGGATTGGATCGAAATAAATCCAGCTTGTTTGGCACGAGCCATTAGGCTGGTATGTTGAAGGATTCCCGTTTCGAGGACTAGCATTCCTCCGTCCGCAAGATAAGAGTAACTTCCATCTATGATGTGGTTTAGATAATCCTGACCATCATCCCCACCGTAAAGAGCTTCGCGGGGTTCAAATTTAATAACCTCAGGGTCGGCAGTATCCATTTCTTCAGATGTAAGATAAGGAGGATTGCCGACTATGAGTTCGAAGTCTCCTTCAACTTTTTCAAACCAATCTGAGACCAATAAATCTAAACGCTCAAACACTCCGACTGATTTTGCATTTTCAGTGGCAAGCTCCAGAGCAGCTTCTGATTGGTCAACCCCTACTGCTAAGGAATTGGAGAAAACAGACAATAAGGCGATGGCAATTGCACCGGTACCCGTACCCAAATCTAATATACGCGTCGGCTCCTTGTTTAAATAACGTGTATGTAGTAATTCAACCAGGTATTCAGTCTCGGGTCGCGGAATAAGCGCTCGGGAGTCCGTCTTCAACTCGACACCGTAAAAATCAACCGTTCCGAGTATGTGCTGCAAAGGTTCCCGATTAGCTCTGCGTTTGATTCCCTTTCGAATTTCAACCAGTTCCTCCTCCGTCATTGGTCGTTCGAATTGGAGATACAAATCAAGGCGCTTGAGACCAAGCGACTGAGCCATAATCCATTCTGAACTACGCTTTGCATCCACTAAACCGCGTTCATTTAGGAAGCTGGTGCTTTTTTGTAATACTTCGAGCAGAGTAATCATAGCAGAAGCTCGTCAGCCAGAAATCCAATCAGGACAACAGGCCTTTCCCGTCCAATAACGCCTCCAATTTATCCGTATACTCTGCCTCCTGCAACGCTTTCACCACCGGACTTAACTCACCTTCCATAACCTGTGGAAGCGTGTGCAAGGTTAAGCCGATGCGATGATCGGTCAGCCGACCTTGAGGAAAGTTATAGGTGCGGATTCGTTCACTTCTATCACCAGTCCCAACCTGACTCTTACGCTGGGCGGCGTACTTCTCCTGCTCTGCCCGCTGTTTCTTTTCGAGCAATCTTGAGTAAAGAACTTTCAATGCCTTATCCCGGTTTTTAAGTTGGGACCGCTCGTCAGCACAATAAACCATTTCGCCAGTAGGAAGGTGAACTATTCTAACTGCCGAATCCGTAGTATTAACATGCTGTCCACCTGCACCCGAGGCCCGCATGGTTGTGATCTCCAATTCTTCGGGATTAATATCAACATCGACGTCCTTAGCTTCGGGCATCATCGCCACGGTTACGGTGGAGGTATGAATGCGGCCACCAGATTCCGTAACCGGGATTCGTTGCACACGGTGTACCCCGGACTCATAACGCAACTTGCGATAGACTTCATCTCCAGTAACCAAGAAAATGTTTTCTTTAAACCCACCAACTCCTGAAGCGCTACTGCTCATGGGTTCAACTCGCCAATGGTTTAATTCAGAAAAACGCTGATACATCCGAGAGAGGTCGCCGGCAAACAAGCTAGCTTCATCTCCTCCGGCACCGGCTCGAATTTCTACGATCGTATTTCTAGAATCAGAAGGATCCGGCGGAATCATTGAAATCAAAACCTTATGTTTTATTTCGGCGAGTGCCTTCTCCAAATCCGGGAGCTCAGCCTCAGCCAATTCTTTCAGCTCCTCGTCCGCACTATCCTCATTGATCATTTCCAAGTTCCCGGAAATTTCGGCTGCAAGTTTTTCAATGACCTTGTACTGCTCTAACAATGCAGCCAGCTTTTGATGCTCCCGAGAAAGCGCGCTCACCCGACGTTGATCTTGAAAGAAATCGGGTGCTTCCATTTCCGCCGACAATTCCTTGTAGCGGTTCAGGTAAGGGTCAATGGGTGGGATGCCTTCCATGCGGTGTTTTACTAGAAAAGCTCGTGATTAAATGAATGGAGTTTTATAAAGCAATCCGTATAAAGGGTCCTCTTTGTAATGGAAACAAGCCTATACACTCAAAACGTCGTCGCTTGCATTTGGGATTTCGACAAAACGCTCATCCCCGGCTACATGCAGCAACCACTGTTCGAAAAATTCGCTATCACCGAAAATCGATTCTGGGAAGAGGTGAACGCGTTACCCCAAGCCTACGAAGAAAGGGGGCTCATAGTATCGGCTGATACAATATACTTGAATCATCTACTCTCCTATGTTCGGGCAGGCATTATTAAAGGGCTGACCAATGCGAGCCTGGAGGAATTAGGAAAAGAACTCGTTTTCAATCCTGGCCTCCCCAAGTTTTTTAAATCGCTTCAAAATTTGGTGACACTGAAGGCCGAATACAAAAAGCATGATATCAACCTCGAACATTACATTGTCAGTACCGGTCTCGGGGCGATGATCAGAGGGAGCGAGATTGCGCCATTCGTTGAGAACATTTACGGGTGCGAGTTTATTGAAGATCCGTTCCTCCCTCATTATTTGGATCAACAAGACCTGGGTATCCACCCAGACCACGAAGTGTCCCAAATCGGAGTTGTGATCGATAACACCATCAAAACCCGCTACATTTTCGAGATCAATAAGGGCTGTAACAAGAACCCGGAGATCAACGTCAATTCCAACATTCGCCATTCAGACCGCCGGGTCCCGTTTCGCAATATGATCTACATCGCCGATGGTCCGAGCGATATCCCAGTCTTTTCGGTAGTAAAGAACAACGGTGGCAAAACGTTTGCGGTGTATGATCAATCCTCAAAAGAAGAATTCGCTCAAAACGATCGATTACTTCAAAGCGGCCGTATTCATGCCTATGGGCCCACAAACTTCGAGGAAACAAGCAATACGGGGATGTGGCTAAAGATGCATGTTTGCGACATCTGCGATCAAATCGTCGAAGAACGAGAATTGGCACTCACAAAGAAAGTGGGGAAACCCCCTAAACATATCCATAAAGAAGAAAAAAACGTGTTGGATCCGCAACTTCAACAAGACACAATGTTTGAGGATAAAGAGTAAGTATTCCTCTCAATTTCGTAACTGGGCGCCCATTAAAAATTTTGCTAGCCAAGTCGGAACATTTTCCTAACTCTACCCTCTCATATTTTCAAACAATCTAGTAATTATTTATGATTGAAGTTCAATCCCTTCATAAGAAATACGGTTCTATCAACGCAGTGAACGGTGTGAGTTTCGAGGTGACCCGAGGTGAGATTCTTGGTTTTCTAGGGCCCAATGGCGCAGGGAAGTCGACCACCATGAAAATGATCACCGGCTTTATCCGGCCGACCTCAGGTACCGTCCTCGTCGATAACATGGATGTCCAGGAAAACGCCGTCTCAGTTAAGGAACGTATTGGCTATATGCCCGAGAATGGCCCTGTTTACGGAGAGATGACTGTTGAGGAATTTCTTATCTTTATTGCAGAAATACGTGGTTTTGACGACCCACCACAGCAGGAAAATCGTATTGATCGGGTTTGCGATCTTTGCCGCTTAAATTCGGTTCGGCATCAATCCATTGAGACCTTGAGTAAAGGTTTTAAACAAAGGGTCGGATTCGCACAAGCCGTGTTACATGATCCCCCTGTTCTCGTCCTAGATGAACCAACCGATGGTTTGGACCCCAATCAGAAAAAAGAAGTGCGTAAAATCATCAAGGCCATGGCCAAGGACAAAGCCATCATCCTATCAACGCACATCCTTGAAGAAGTTAGTGCATTGTGCACGCGGGTCATAATAATCGCCAAAGGTGAGGTCATAGCAGACGAGTCACCCGAATCTCTGCTTCAACGGAACAAGTATTATAATGCACTTAAAATCGAATTTGAAGGGGCTGATCTCGAGGCCGTAAAACAAAGTCTGAAGGAGCTCCCAGAAGTTGCTGCTGCTGAGATCAATGAAAACTCCGTAGAAGTGTTTCCAAAAAATAAACAATCCATTGAAACCCTGGTGCTAAATGTGTGCCGTGAAAATAATTGGCATGTCTCAGGATTTGAGAAACGGCCCATTGGATTGGATGAAGTCTTCTGGGAATTGACTGCGTAAGCATATCATTCAAACCATCGTACCCAATCTATTGATATGAAACAGATTCTACCTTTATTTAAACGCGAATTCTACGGCTACTTCCGATCACCAGTAGCCTACGTGTTTTTGATTGTATTCCTGACCGTAAGTTCGGGACTGACGTTTTACTTAGGCCATTTCTTTGATTCACGAGTCGCTTCCCTCGATATATTTTTCGCGATGCAGCCGTGGATATACACTTTCTTTATTTCTGCAGTTGGCATGAGGTTATGGTCGGAAGAAAAAAGGTCCGGAACCTGGGAACTATTATTCACCTTACCCATTCAAGTAAAAGACGCAGTGATGGGAAAGTTCTTGGCTGGCTGGGCATTTATAACCACCGGTATCCTGTCAACCTTTCCTCTGATAATGACGGTAGGCTACCTTGGAGACCCGGACTGGGGACCCATCTTCACAGGATATATTGGTAGCATTCTTATGGCCGGTAGTTTCCTTGCGGTTTGTTCCTTTACCTCCTCGCTCACAAAAAACCAGGTCATCAGCTTTGTCTTAAGCGTGGTAATCAATTTGAGCCTGGTATTTCTCGGATGGTCCGTGTTTACCGATTTTCTATCCTTCCTGCCTCTCGTCTGGGTAGACGCGCTAAGCAATTTTAGTTACACAACTCATTTCGCTGGTTTTACCCGAGGTTTGATCGTCTTCAAAGACCTGGTTTTCTTCTTTTCACTCTCATTAATTTCATTGCTTCTAACCGTTTTGGTTTTGGAACGCTAATCCACCCGATTCACACCCATGAATATTTCACAAAAGTTTATCGCTGGATTCTTACTCATCCTAGTCCTTCTTTTTGCCAACATGTTTGCCAATCTGTTCAGCTGGAAACTGGACTTCACAGATGGAAAGCTATTCACCCTTTCCAAAGGAAGCCAACTACTGGTTGAACAATTGGAAGACCCGATTGATTTTGATTTCTACTTCAGTAAATCGGTTGATGGACTACCGATTTCTTTTAAAAACTATGGAACGCGGGTAGAGGAAATGCTGCGTCAATTTGAGTCCGCCTCCAACGGCATGATTCGCCTAAACATAATCAACCCCGAGCCAGATACGGAGGAAGAGGAAGATGCAACAAGTGCTGGAATCACAGCCAATCCAATCGGCAATGGCCAAAATCTGTTGTTCGGCTTGGCTTTAACTCAGGCTGATAATCAGGAAGCGGTTCCATTCTTCGCCCAACAAAAAGAAAACTCTTTAGAATACGATATCGCCAAGGCCTTGTATACGGTCCAGCAGTGGGAAAAACCGATCATCGGTCTGATTTCAGGTCTCCCTATGGTTGCACCTCCACAATACTTCCCTGGGCAACAGCCACAAGGAACGGATTGGACGTTCATCCAGCAACTACGCCAGAATTTCGAGATCGTGGAGATCACCTCAGCCAGTGACTGGCCCTCAACTCTGGATTTACTCATGGTCGTCCATCCGCAAAATCCAGATGAGCAGTTACTGTTTGAAATCGACCAACATCTTCTAGCTGGCAAGCCGACTTTTATTGCTCTGGATCCTTCAAGCTATTTTATGAAGACCCAAGCCCAGCAGAATCAACAAGCCATGATGATGGGGCAGCCTCCACAAGGTATCACCAGTAATTTGGCCCAATTATTCTCTGCTTATGGGATTGATTTTAACGACATGGAGATTCTGGTTGATCCAGAGAATGCGGCCCAAGTTAGCACGCAAGCTGGTGACCCTATACAAATGCCCACTTGGCTGAACCTCGACGAACAAGCGCTCAATCTAAACGAGTTTATACTATCGCAACTGGATTCGATCCTTCTAGTTGAGCCGGGCTCCTTTGGGAAAACGGAGGAATCAGATCTGGAAATCACTCCATTGATTCAGTCATCTGAAAAATCAGGGACGCTGTTTGCCATGCTGGCCAACCAAATTAACAACCCGGTTCAACTGACCCAAAACATGTCCGCGGCTGATGAACGTTTAACCATCGCCGGTTTTGTTAGAGGGAATTTGAAAACCGCATTCCCTTCTGGCAAACCGCAAGCACCACCGGCAGAAGGGAAAGTGCCCCAGGCTCCGGAACCTACAGACGAAGCTCACCTGACTGAATCGGTCGAATCGAGTAGTCTCTTCCTCATCACCGATTCAGATTGGTTGCAGGACCAATTCTCAGTTCAGAGGATATTTGGAAACCTTTTCCAGCCATTAAATGATAACCTCAACCTCCTGACAAACACCGTGGAATTTATGTCGGGAAGTCGTGATCTCATCTCGATTCGTCCACGGGGGAATTCGATTCGCCCCTTCGAAGTAGTGGATGAAATTGAGCGACAAGCTCAAGTCGAATACCAACAGAAATTAGAGGAGCTCAATCGCGAGGTGCAGGAAGTTGAAGATCGGATTCGCCAACTCCAAACGCAACAAGGTGGAGGAAACACTCTGGTTATGACTCCTGAGTTACAGGCCGAAATCGAAGAATTAAATGAGAACGCCGCAGCAAAACGGGGGCAACGCAGAGAAGTGCGCAAGAAGCTGCGTGAAGATGTAGAAAGCCTCGGGAATAGCCTGGCTTTCGCAAATCTCACTGTTATCCCCTGCACCGTTTTTATAGCAGGAATTCTCTTTTTTATCCGCAGACACCATCGCAAGTAGAACGGACTTATCATGAAGTTAAGAACACTTATTATTGTCACTGTCGCTCTAGCTGTTGTCACAGTGGCTGGTTATTACATACAAAACGCATCACTCACCACACCACAGGACGATCCTTTAGTCGGAACCTCTCTGGTGGATGGAAGCATACTTCCTGATGTGAATAGAATCGAGGTCACCAAAAGTGGATCCACCAGTATTCTTGAAATAGACGAAAACAACAAATGGGTTGTTCGCTCTCTTTATGACCTACCCGTGGATTTTAACAAACTCAACACTCTGGTCCAAGATATTGTATCCGCGAAAATTCAGCGAAAAATTACCAGTCGGCAGGACCGCATGGAGCGCCTCGATCTTAATCAAGGAACGGTTAAGCTAATGTCAGGAACAGAAAAAACACTTTTTGAGATTACCTACGGAAAATCCCTTAAAGGAGGAGGAAAGGCTTTTGTCTTTGGGCGTGAGAAAACCGCATATCAAGCATCCACGTCCCCAGCTACCGATGCGGATTCCAACAATTGGGCCGTTAAGAGTATTTACGAAATGAATGCGGACGAGGTGGCTGGGATTCAGTTTTCCTTGGCTAATGAAACCTGGGGAGTTCGAAGAGACGACAAGGAAAAGGAGTTCGTAAGCACCTTACCGGTAGACGCTCGGATTCCGAAGCAAAGTGACATTAATTCCCTCATCTCCCGATTCTCTAATCTCAGATACGAGAACGTTTCAGAACGTGGAATTGAAGAAGCTACCCAAGTTTGGAAGGATGCACAGGACCAAGTACGTTCCATAAAGTTCACGCTCTTTTCGGGCGAAACGATAAGCATCAAAATGAGTCAATGGGAACCACCCGCGCCAGAAGGTGAAGACGCACCGACAAGTGCCGGTCCCTCCACAACCTACTTACATCTCTCAAGTAGTCAGGCTGACCACGCGATAAATAAACTGATGGGGCGCTTAGCTTTCACTACATCCTCCTATAGCTTTACTGGTATCCCAGTGGATATTACAGAAGTGGCAGAACTACCTGAACCTGAGCCCGAACCAGAAATAAAATCTGAAGCCATTGAAGTCCCTGAACCCGAAGAAATTTTAGAAAAAGCCTCACCGTCTGGACAGCCTGAAATAAAACAGCATATCGACGGAAACTCAGTGATTTTCGAAGTTACGCCAGCAAAAAAGAAAGAAGACAACCCAGTCGAAGAAGAAACGAGCCCTGAAAACTAGAGCGTTTTAACCTTATTTTATCGCTGAAAAAGGTAGGGCGGTTTGGCCCAACCCGCCGTTTCCAAGACGGCTCGCTCGGCGATCGAGCCCTACCAAATTAGAATAGTTGCGACTACTTATAGTTTAACTGCTCTAGGTGAAGTTTTTCAATTAACTGAGCTTCCAGTCGAGTAGTTCCAATTGGAGTGATCGCCGGCCATTAAAGTGGTTCCAGTTTACCTTCACGGCCAAGTCGATAAGCTGATCCGATGGGGGAAGATTATCCGCCTTCTTCCAGGCAACACCCAATAAATAAACACCAGGATTTGGTCGAAGACAGAAACGGTAATGGTCGCTCCCGAACGTATTTGGAGGTTGTCCCAAACTAATACTCTTTATCCCAAAAACAGGTTCCGGATTTCCCTGTCCGAAAGGATGGAGCGTATCCATGATATCCATAAAATTCTGACAAATGTCTTCTGCCTTTATATAGGCAGCAATCTCGAGTTCAGGCTCAAACGCATCGCCTTCCAACGCGCGCTTCACTGCCTCGTTGAAAGCTTTTTGAAACGCATCCACATTTGACTCTTCAAGCGAAACCCCTGCGGCCATAGGATGCCCACCCCAACTTTCCAACAGGTCACTGCATTCACTCAACACCTCAATCAAATTTACTCCGGGAATACTTCGACCAGAACCTTTAGCAAAACCTCGATCTTCCCCCAGCACAATGGTTGGGACATTGTGCTTACGAGAAACTCGTCCAGCCACAATTCCTACTACGCCAGAATGCCAGTTGGGGTTGTGCAAAACGAATCCATGGGCTCCCTGCAAATGCGTTTCGATGTATTCGTCCGCTTCTTCAACAATGCTGCGCTCAATATCCTGCCGTTCACAATTCATCGAATCGAGCTCTTTGGCCATTTCCAAACACTGGGACGAATTTCGGTTAAGGAGCATTTTTACGGTCAATTCAGCATCAGCTAAGCGACCGCTTGCATTGATACGCGGGGCCAACTTAAATGAAATATCTGTTGAGGTAACAGGATTCCCACTTTGCATTCCCGCTACTTGATACAAGGCATGTAGTCCTTCTCGCCTGGTCGACTCGAGCATCTTCAACCCGCGATGCGCCAGAATACGATTCTCTCCGAGCAAAGGGACTAGGTCAGCAACGGTACCCATGGCCACCAGATCCAGGTAATCCTTAAGCTGAATCTTAAAAGCGGTGGAATCACCGTCATTTCGAAGCGACTTCACGAGCCCATGAACGAGTTTGAAAACCAACCCAACCGAACAAAGGTTCTTCCAAGGCTCGTGGTCACCATCGTTAACATGAGGATTAACCAGGATAGCTGGAATTGGCTCCTCACAGGTAGATCGATGATGGTCTATAATGATAACATCCGCACCTTTGGATTTGATATGGCGTATTTCATCGACCGAGTTGGTTCCGCAATCAACCGCAATAACTAATCCTGCGGGTTTCCCATTCAACGCTCGATCAATGACCGCACGTGAGAGCCCATAACCTTCTTCTAAACGGAGCGGCACCGTATAATCAGGACATATGCCAAAGGTGTTCAAAGAATGAACCAGCAAGGTTGTACTCGTTACGCCATCCACATCATAATCGCCAATGATTACAATACGCTCCTTCCCCGCCATGGCCTGACGAATTCGGGTTACAGCATCTTCCAACTGTGAGAGATTGAAAGGATCATCAAGGTGCTTCAATCTTGGATACAAGAACGCTTTAGCATCTTCGATCTCCTCGATATCCAATCGGGCAACTAACTGCGCAATTAAACGCGGTATTCCTAATTCCTTGGCAAAATGTGAAACCGTCCGTTCAGAGATAGCTGCATCTCGCCACTCCATAAATTATGATTTTGACTTGTTGCCCGCTTCCCAATCGTAGCTTGGAAGACGATCAGCGTGGGATTCAACTCTGCGGCGATCTTTTTTATGCCAGGCATAGAATACCGGGCTAGCGATGAAGATGGATGAAAAGGTTCCGGTTAGAATTCCAACGACAAAGGTGAATGCAAAATCACGAATGATTCCGGTACCAAAGACCAGGAGTGAAACCGTTACCAGAAGCGTCGTCACCGAAGTGAGGATCGTTCTGGAAAGTGTTCTGTTAATGGCCAAGTTGATAACTTGTTTCAATGACAGTCCAGGATTCATATCCAACTCTTCACGTATCCGATCAAATACCACAATCGTATCATTCAACGAATAACCGATAATCATCAGGAGCGCCGCTACCATTGGAGCCGAAAACTGGTTCCCAAACAGAACAAAAATACCGATTGTCATTAATAGATCGTGGATCGTTGCAACCACAGCACCTACACCAAAGCCAACTTCAAAACGGAGCGCAACATAGAGCATGATAAACACCAATGCGATTACTAAGGAATATAAGGTGTTAATCAAAATCTCTCTACCCACAGTAGGTCCTATTTGATTGGTACCGATCTCTTTAAGTTCATGGCCAGGGTAAGCAGCAGCTAGTGCTTTCATTAAGGGCTCCCCTTGCTCAAATGGCGTGGCGATTTTCATCACCGGCTTTGTGTTCGCGCCTAAAGGAGTATTCAAGGTTACATTGACTTCGCCTATGCCCAGGTTACCAGCAATCGCTTCAATTTCGCCAACGCTAAGTTCTTGGGTGAAATGCAATGAAATCTCATCACCCCCGGTGAAATCAATTCCCCCAATTTTGTCTCGATTAACCACAGCCATTGAAATTCCGATAACGACCAGAATCCAGGATCCAACAAATGCATATTTCCGAACCGCCAGAAAATCGATGGTGGTCTTCTCCTTAAAAAGAGACATGGTCAGCATACGTTTTACGAGCTCGGTATTGATCAGCAAATCAAGAAATACACGACTCACCAACAAAGCACCAAACATCGTTGAACCAATACCGACCGCAAGAGTCACACCGAATCCTTTTACAGGTCCGGTTCCAAAATACATCAAAATGAACGCGGTGATAAGGGTCGTCACATTCGCATCAACGATAGTTGAAAAGGCTTTTTCGAAACCACCGAGTAACGAATTTTTCAGTGTCTTGCCTGCACGCAGCTCTTCGCGCATACGCTCATAAATCAGAATATTCGCATCCACTGCCATTCCGACAGTGAGAACCAACGCAGCAATTCCCGGCAGAGTCAGGGTTGCGCCGAAACTCGAAAGCGTTCCCAGAACAACAACCAAATTAATTACCACCGAGATCAGTGCCACAACACCAGCAATCATGTAATAAACTAACATGAAAAATACAACAACAGCCGCTCCAATAATGAACGCTTGTTTCCCTGAATTGACAGAATCTTGAGCCATGGTTGGCCCGATCTCATACATTTCTGCAATCCGAAGTTTCACATCCAACGGATTGTTCAAACCGTTAGCTATTTCCTCTGCTTCACGTTGGGTAAAGGAACCAGTGATACGAGCAGAACCTCCAGCAATTGTATTTTGAACACTGGGGGCAGTGAGGAGTTCACCATCTAGAGTAATCGCTAAGCGCCCAACGCTGCTTTGATTATTTCCACTAGAGATTTCCCGAGTCAGTTGTTCGAATTGCTTACCACCTTTGGAAGTAAAATCCATCAGAATCTCAAAACCTCCAAATTCCGCCATAGCAGGCCTGGATTCATCAATGGCATCCCCCTTAATGTCTGGAATGCGTTTGATAAACAAGTAAGAGGTGGTTACAACTCCGTTCTTATCTTCGTTGTTAAGCGCCTTAACTTCATAACCCACTGGAGCATTTAAATCCTTGGGACCCGTTGGGAAAGCGGTTCGATGGACCTGCTTGAACTCAAGTCGAGCCGGTTTACTGATGGTGTCTTCCAATTCAGGATTATCTTTGGTAGTTTGTCCCGGTAACTGCACCTCGATACGATTTTCGCCAGATGTTCTAATGACCGGTTCAGTAACACCGAGTGAATTGATACGCTTACCAATGATTTCAATCGCTTTCGAAAGATCACCTTGCTTTTCGTAGTCAGTAGCCGTTTCAGGAATACCAAGCTCAAAGACAAACACCACACCTCCTTTAAGATCGAGACCTGGTTGTAATTTTGCTTTAGAGCGTTTGAGCAGCTCTTCCAGGAGAACTTGATTCCGGCGCTCGATATTGCGAAGGCTCGACTCCAGAATGAGCTCTGGAAAATATTGAGAGAGATCAATGTCTCGATCTAAGGCAATCTCACGAAGCGCAATATAAGTGCTGTGATAGTCTTCGTCCTCGTTCTGATAAGCGGCTTCTGCCTCCGCGACCAGAGAAGTAAACGCCTCGTCCTGATTACTTTCCCCAAGGATGTATTCCTTGAATTCTGTATCCTGGTAAGGAATGAGATAGAGAACTGCAGTGATTACAATCAGCGCAGATAGAATGAGTTTCCAAGTAGTACTACTGTTCATGGAAAGTGGAGAAAAGTGGGTTAATGAGAGGAACTATTTATTTGGCCGCGTCAGGCTCAACTTTGACCTGAACGAAGCTCTTCTGGATTTCTACTTTCGTGTTTTCAGCGATACGCACAACAAAGCGATCATCTTTAACATTAGTAATGGTTCCATATATTCCAGAAGCGGTGATTATATCGTCACCGGTGGTTAATGCATCTATCAATTTTACGTGTTCCTTTTGTTTTTTACGCTGAGGAGCTACCAAAAAGAACCACATGGCACCCAGGATGAGAAACCAAAATACGATCATCATCGAACTGTTTGGTCCTGCCTGCGCAAAATGCGGAAGAAAAAGATTGTTAATTGCTGTCTCCATAATTGAATCCGTAAAATTGAACGGACCACTCAAGGAAAGTGTTTTTAGAAAGGCAAGTCATTAACCCAGTGATTTCAACGCTAAAACAAAGCTCAAATGCAAGATTGGAGTCACAAAAAATCAGAGACACTCTACGGCTTCGATCGCTGGGGGAACGGCTATTTCTCAATTGATAAATCAGGAGAAGTAACTGTCACGCCCAAGACCGGGGGGCCATCGATCCGAATTACCGAAGCGATGGAAGAAGCGATCAGTCTAGGGTTGAAACCGCCCCTTTTGTTGAGGTTTCAGGATATCCTGCGGGATCGGGTAGAAGCGATCAATGACGCGTTTAATACGGCCTTCCAGCAAGAGAACTATGCTGGAAGGTATCAGGGTGTCTTTCCAGTAAAGGTGAACCAGTTACGCGAAGTGGTTGAGGAAATATTGGAAGCCGGGCAGCCCTATCAATTTGGATTAGAGGCTGGAAGCAAGCCTGAGCTAATACTGGCAATGGCTCACATTGATGACTCCGAACGCCTCCTTATTTGCAATGGGTATAAAGATGAGACTTACCTCAGCCTTGCCCTGATGGCTCAGAAACTGGGTAAAAACGTTATAATTGTCATTGAACAGCTGGACGAGCTGGAGGCTTTAATCGAGCTGGCAAAGAAATCACATGTCGAGCCATCCATAGGTATTCGGATTAAGTTACAGTCCCAGGGTGAAGGGAAATGGGCGACATCGAGCGGTGAAAAGGCGAAGTTTGGCCTTACAACTCCAGAAGTTGTAGAAGCAACCCGGCGCCTGGAAGAAGCTGGACTAGAAGAAGCACTCAAACTCGTCCACTTCCACATAGGCTCTCAGGTGCCGAATATCTTGACGATTAAGAACGCAGTCACCGAAGCCACCCGCTTCTATTGTGATTTAAAGAAAAAGGGATTTCCCATGGGTTACCTGGATGTCGGAGGAGGACTGGGAATCGATTACGATGGCAGTCGGACCAATTTCGATAGCTCGATGAATTACACCATGTCCATCTACGCTCGAGATGTTGTATTTAATATTCAATCGGTCTGCCAGCAATCCGAGGTACCGGTACCCGATATCATTTCTGAAAGTGGACGGGCCCTTGTTGCGCCGCACTCTGTCCTGATCCTGGAAGTCTTCAATAGAATCAGTCGCCATGAATATAAAACCACGGTCGATTCCCGGGCAGAATCAAAACATAAGGTAATTGAAGACCTCGAGTTTAGCCTGAATAGCGAATCGAACCAAACACCCCTGGAACGATATCACGACGCATTGCAAAAAAGAGAGGAGGCAATCTCCCTGTTCAACCTTGGTTACTTAAACCTTGAAACCCGGGCAGCCGCCGAATCGCTTTATTGGAAAATATGCAAAAGGGTAGTCTCAGAAATACCCAAGAAAGGATACCAGCACGAAGAACTGACTGAGCTTAGAAGTTCGATGGTGGATCAGTACGTGTGTAATTTTTCAGTATTTCAATCCCTTCTCGATCATTGGGCCCTAAATCAATTATTTCCAATCGCGCCTATTCATCGGCATTTGGAAAAACCAACGGTCGACGCTATCATCGTCGACATCACCTGCGACAGCGATGGAAAGATTTCCAAGTTTATTGATTTGGAAGATGAGTTGACGGACATATTGCCCCTACATCCTTTGTCTGATAATCCATACTACCTCGGCATCTTTTTATTGGGAGCATACCAGGACATAATCGGGGACATGCACAATCTTTTCAGCAAGGTGCCGGAAGCTCACGTATTTCTGGAAGACGACGAGGAGGACGGATTCTACATTGAGGAAATAATTCCTGGTGCCAGCAATAAGGATGTCCTAGAGCTGACCCAGTATCATGCGCATGATCTCACGCGGAAAATTAAAAAGCAGATTGATAGAACAACCAAGTCGAACAAAATCCGCCCTCGTGAGGGTATGCGCCTACTCAATTTCTACCAAAAAACTCTCGAGAGTACTACCTACCTGGAATTCGAGTAGCTCTTCTACTCAGCAGTTAGCGGCTCGTAATCATTAGAAGATAACAAAGTCTCCAGTCCCGAAGGGTCGGTAATCTTGAATTTGAT